>Ga0209406_1001847_pt1 | contig 14810 bp, 10 predicted proteins | sample COGITO_mtgs_1204_FD_184808 | JGI IMG/M metagenome (GOLD analysis project Ga0209406, IMG submission 184808) | Pelagic marine microbial communities from North Sea - COGITO_mtgs_120426 (SPAdes) (version 2) | ecosystem: Environmental > Aquatic > Marine > Epipelagic ...
TTGGATTAAATAGTTTGTTTCCTTCGAAATTTGCAGGTATTGAATTTTCAAATCCCCAACTTCCACCAAATACCCAATTCCAATGTATTCCAGATAGAATACTGAAAATAATGATTTCTAAAATTATTAATGTAAATATCATTTTTCTAATTAATGGTAACAATTCAATACTGGCAACAAGGCGCTCGCTCATGTATTAAGGGTGATTTCAAGATTAATCTTATCATTTTTATGTGCTAACCTATTGCAAAATAAGATGCTTAGTTACTCCACCGTAACCGACTTCGCCAAGTTTCTTGGTTGGTCAACATTACAGCCTCGCATTACCGCAATGTGGTATGATAATAACTGCAATGGTATTGTCGCTAACAAGGGCACTAATAAATCATTGGTGGCCGGGATTTTTATGGTGTAGTCTGCAATTTCTTTTACCTGCGTGTCTCCTTCCGTAACCACAGCAATAACAATTCCTTTTCTAGCTTTTGCCTCTTGGATGTTGCTGACCACTTTTTCGTAAGAAGCGTCTTTGGTTGCGATTACGACCATAGGCATTTCTTCGTCAATTAATGCAATGGGGCCGTGTTTCATCTCTGCAGCAGGATAGCCTTCTGCATGTATATATGAAATCTCTTTCAATTTAAGTGCCCCTTCTAATGCTACAGGAAAATTTACTCCTCTTCCTAAATACAAAAAATTTCGCGCGTCTTTAAACTGGTCTGCTATGTACTTAACTTGGTCGTTGCAAGTTTCCAGAAGTTGCTCCACTTGATTTGGTATCGAATCTAAAGCAGAAATAATTAACCTAAATCTAGACTCCATAATTGTGCCTTTTTTGCGGCCTATCTTTAGCGACATCAAGGTAAGTAAGGTAACTTGAGCAGTAAAAGCTTTGGTCGATGCTACGCCAATTTCTGGACCTGCATGTGTGTACGAACCCGCATCGGTTAGTCTAGAAATAGTAGATCCAACAACATTACAAATTCCTAAAATTGTTGCTCCTTTACTTTTTGCTAGCTCCAATGCCGCCAATGTGTCTGCCGTTTCACCTGATTGAGAGATCGCTAAAACAATATCATTCTCATTTACAATCGGATTTCTATATCTAAATTCCGAAGCATATTCAACCTCAACTGGTATTCTCGCCAATTCTTCGAAAAGATACTCGCCAACAAGTCCTGCGTGCCATGATGTGCCACAAGCGACTATGATTAGCCGCTGTGCATTGGTGAATTTTTGCTCGTAGTCCTTTATTCCGCCCAGGGTTACGGCACCTTTTTTGACGTCTAAACGGCCTCGAAGACTATCGTTTATGGAACGTGGTTGCTCGTATATTTCTTTCAACATAAAGTGGTCATAACCACCTTTTTCAAGCTCTTCAAGTTGTAAGTCCAACTCTTGAACGTATGGCGTTTGCTGAACATCTTCTATGTTAACAATCTTAAGGTCCTTTCCTTTTTTTAGAATAACGATTTGACCATCCTCAAGATAAACCACATTTTTAGTGTACTCTACAATTGGCGTTGCATCTGACGCTATAAAAAACTCTCCTTTGCCTACACCAACAACCAAAGGACTGCTCTTTTTTGCTGCAATTAATATGTTAGGGTTTGATTTGTCAATAATAGTTATAGCATAAGCACCTACGACTTTTTTCAGCGCGATTCGCACTGCTTCCCCCAATTTTAGATTGGCGCTTTTCTGAATGTCTTCAATTAAATTGATAAAAACCTCCGTGTCTGTATCGCTTTTGAAGTTATAACCTCTAGAAATCAGCTGCTTTTTTATCACATCATAATTCTCAATTATCCCGTTGTGAATCATAACTAAATTCTCTGATTGAGAAAAGTGAGGATGCGCATTAACATCATTTGGCTCGCCATGTGTTGCCCAACGTGTATGACCAATGCCTACACCGCCTGTTGTGCTAAAATTACCAACGTGATTTTCTAAATCAACAACCTTTCCTTTACACTTAAACAAGTCGATTGATTTGTTGTTGTGAATTGCCACGCCTGAGCTATCATAGCCTCTGTACTCGAGTCTTTTCAACCCTTTAATTAAAATAGGGTACGCTTCTCTCTCCCCTATGTATCCAACTATTCCACACATAAATATCTTTTAAATAGGCGTGTAAGATACAATTAATTTTACCTCCCCAATTCCTGCGTCTGTTCCTTTTAATATAGTTCTTGCAGATTGTATTCCCGCACTTGCATTCATAAGTCGATAACCAAAATTATAGTCGTTGCCGGCAACAAACCCGTTTACAAGGTATTGAAGATCTCTGTTAATTAAAAACCTATACTCATTGTCTGTATTCAAATCTCCGCCAGCATTTAACTGACTGTCTGTTTCGTCTACTGTAAAAGTAAAGCTCCCTGTTTCAGTTTTAACCGCTAGAAAATAATCGCGTTCGGCAATGTAATCATCAGTAGTGCCATCTTCGATAGTAAAAATAAGCTCGGCTTTATTAATGCTCACAGGTCCATTGCTAACTATTCCTGCCAAGTAAGGTACTTTAAAATCAATTGCAACTCCAGACATGCCCTGCATATATAACGATGTTTGACCCACCAATGAATCATTTAGTGCCAACTCAACATCAGAACCACTATAGTTATGCTCAAAGTGATTAACTTTCGTGAGTCCGTCAGAAAAAACAAAGTCGTATGATGACTTTGTAGTGTCGTTACTGTAATATACCGTAACTTTAGAAAACGCATTAGCTAAATCAAATGACCAAATTGCCCCATCACCATGTGTTTGTGCGTTGATAAAAACGTCTGCAATAGAAACATTTATTCCTTTGAATAATTCAACAAACTCTTCCCCGTCTGTCGAAACATGAGCTTGTTCAATTAATCTTTTCCCAAACTCGTTATCTAATTTTAGCTTTAACTGCTCTGGTTCTTCACCTGTTACAATATTCTTGTTTGTATAGTTGGGTAAGTAAACTGTTTGTGATAGTATATTGTTTGGGTCTTCCGAAAAAACTCGGTTAGAAAAATATAAGCTGTCTTTGTATATGTCTTCCGATAATTCATTTACTGTAAATTGATGCAAACTTTGCTCCCCATAATAACCTAAATAAACAATAGATAGGTTAACAGAGTCAACGACTAGTGTGCTTATTTCACCGAATTCAACGGTTGCCGTAGATGGCTGAAACTGGGCAGAAAAAGAGGCCGAAGCGTGTCCAAAGACTGGATCAACATAACTTCCAAGCAATGCATAAGGCAAATCGTCAGACAAAACTGAATCAACTAAAACGGTAGATGCAACAATAGTGAATGTGTCTTTAGTAATTAACCCAAGCTGATCTTCCTCTGGATAAAGACCAAGCCCAAGAGTATCCTCATTCTTCTTACACCCAATAAATGCTAGGCATAAAAAAAGAGCGGCTCCATAAAAATGAAACCGCTTTTCTATATTTAAAATAAATCTTGTTTCTATCATTCTATTATTCAACAAGCACTTCTTCTGTTTCCAAAATTGCATCATAAAATTGAGAATATTTTTCAATATATGCTTCTTCTATTTGACACTCTAATACCGGTTTTTCTAAAGAAGTAACATACGAATTAAGCTCGTCATTTATTGTTTCTTCACCCATAATAATTCCGTCAGCGTATTGAGCTCCTAATTTTTGCAGATTATTATATGTTGGTGATTCTACAGCGCTTAAATCTTCCATTTTAACACCGTCAAACAGAGATTTCCTCGCAAAGTCTTTGTTTAAACTTCCATTTGTTTCATCATTATATAAAGAGTACACAACTTTCGTGTCAGCATATATTGGGTCGGTATTGAAAGACTTTTTAAGATACATTGGCACTAGCCCTGTCATCCATCCGTGACAATGAATAATATCTGGAGCCCACCCTAATTTTCTTACTGTTTCTATAACCCCTCTGCAGAAAAAGATAGCTCTTTCATCATTATCTTTAAACTGCTTACCGTCCTCGTCAGCAAAAACAGCTTTTCTTTTAAAATATTCTTCGTTATCAATGAAATAAACCTGCATTCTAGCAGGTTGTATGGAGGCCACTTTAATTATCAAAGGATGATCTGCGTCATCAATAATTAGATTCATTCCAGACAATCTAATTACCTCATGCAATTGGTGTCTTCTTTCATTAATGCACCCATACTTAGGCATAAAAGTTCTAATTTCTTTCCCCTCTTCCTGAATGCCTTGAGGAAGGAACCTTCCAATTTTCGATAAAGGCGTTTCTGGAAGGTGAGGTGTAATCTCTTGCGTGATATATAGTACTCTTGTTTTTTTCATACATTTCTGGGTTTAAAAATCGTTTTGCAAAATTAAACATTTTTTTGCCGAAAATGCAAGTTTTCTAGTAGATTTGTTGGTCTTTTGTAACAATTTCATGAATGTTTTCACATCTAAAACTGAATTAACTAAATTTCTTGAGCAAGAACGGATTAAGGATAAAAATATTGGTTTTGTTCCGACCATGGGGGCCTTGCATCAAGGTCACCTTTCTCTAGTTGAAGAATCGAAAAAAAGAACCAGCTTAACGGTCTGTTCGATATACGTTAACCCAACTCAATTTAATGTAAAAAGTGACCTGGAGAATTACCCCCGAAACACAGAAAAGGACATTGAATTGCTTGCGGCAGAAAACTGCGACATCTGCTTTTTACCTAACACGAATGACGTTTACCCTAAAGGGGTTACGAACCTTCTTAAGATAAATTTAGGGGGCCTCGAGAAAAGAATGGAAGGAAGGCACCGACCTGGTCATTTTGACGGAGTTGTAACTGTGATTAATAATCTGTTTGAAATTATTAATCCTGACATCGCTTTTTTTGGAGAAAAGGATTTCCAGCAATTGGCGGTAATTCGGAAAATGACGCAAGTGCTTAATATAGATGTTGAGATAATAGGCTGTCCAATTATTAGAGAATCGGATGGCCTCGCAATGAGTTCTCGAAACGAAAGGCTAACGGGTCAAGAATGGCTAGCTGCTCCGTTCATCCAGAGCACTCTTATAGAAGCTAAAGAACTAAACGGCACTAATCAAGAAAAGATAGATTTAGTTATAAAACAATTCGAAAATCACGAGTTGTTCAATCTCGACTATTTTGATATTGCTTCGGAAAAAACTCTTAAGACCTGTTTAGAAGAGCCTTCAAAGCAACAAAGAGCATTTATTGCTGCATTTATAGGCAAAGTCAGATTGATAGACAATATTGCACTAAATAATTAGTTTTGCACAAGGACTAATAAGTGTCGAATTGAACTTTTATAAAATAGCATCATCAAGTCTAAAAGTAGGCGTCTCACTTTCTCTTGGGGTATTTTTTATATGGATTGTTTGGAGAACCCTCACTCCTTCAGATATTGATAGTATCTTAAACTCATTTTCTACGGCTAACTATTGGTGGATTGCACTATCTGTTGTTTTCGGAATTAGCAGTCATATGAGTCGTGCCCATCGTTGGAAATACACCTTAGAACCTCTTGGTTATAAGCCAAGCTTTTGGAATAGTTTGTTTGCTGTAATGATCGGCTATCTGCTCAATCTTGCTTTCCCTCGACTAGGTGAAGTGACTCGATGTGGCGTTATGAATCGTTATGAAAAAATTCCCATCAATAAACTTTTCGGTACTGTTATCGCTGAAAGAGTAGCAGACTTAATTATCATGATTGTTATGACCTCTGCTATAATTTTTCTTCAACTAGATATTTTAAACGACATGTTATCCGACATGATTGGGCCGACATGGGACAGTATTTCTTTTGCTACAATGGCTCTTTATTGTGTTGCTTTATTTGCTATAGGCGGAATCTCGATCTATTTTTTATTCAAATTAGCAGAAAAAAGTGCGTTTATGGCAAAAATTAAGGACTTCATTGTTGGGGTTTTTGACGGAGCAAAAAGCATATTGACTATGAAGCAGAAATGGGGATTTCTCTTCCACACTGCATTTATATGGGTGATGTATGTGTTGATGTTTTACGTTTCAATGAAGAGCTTACCCGAAACGTCAAATGTCCCATTCTTAGGAATGTTAGCTGCGTTCGTTATGGGGGGATTAAGTATAATATTTGTTCAAGGGGGGCTTGGTGTTTACCCGGCAGCCATAATGGCTGTTTTAATGCTATATGGAGTCGAGAGAGCCGATGGCCTTGCGCTAGGTTGGATAATGTGGACGGGGCAAACCATTTTATTAATCTTCGTGGGTTTTCTTTGCATGGCAATACTGCCCTTGTATAATAAAAAAAGGAGACATGAATCACCTGGGCCAAATTCGTAATAAACTTGTTGGCTTAAACAAAATTGTTGCTCTTACAAAAGAGTGGAAAAAAGATGGTGAAACAATCGTTTTTACAAATGGCTGTTTCGATTTACTGCATCTTGGTCACATAGAATATCTAGCCCAAGCAGCAAGTTTAGGCTCTAAATTTATTATTGGACTAAATTCCGATCAATCTGTAAAAGCACTCGGAAAAGGAGGGCTAAGACCAATAAAAGATCAGAAAACCAGAGCAACAATATTGGCCGCATTGGAGTTTGTCTCGGCAGTGGTTATATTCAATGAAGAAACTCCCTATCAATTAATTTCTTCTATTCTACCTAACGTATTAGTAAAGGGTGGGGATTGGGAAATTGACGCAATCGTAGGAGCTGGTATCGTGACTAAAAATGGCGGGCAAGTTAAGTCGATTCCGTTTGTTGAAGGTCATTCAACAACAAACTACGTAGAGAAAATTCAAAATGGCAAAAGTTAAAACCACCTTTTTTTGCCAGAATTGCGGAGCTCAGTCTGCTAAATGGGTTGGTAAGTGCAACTCCTGTAATGAATGGAACACATTTGTTGAAGAAGTAATTCAAAAAGAAACAAAAACGGCTGTTTTGGGGTCGACAAATGGTCGGGTAAAAACACCACAAAAAATTGCTGATGTTGCAGCTTCAGCCGAAAAAAGAATACTCACTCCAGATCAAGAATTTAATCGAGTTTTAGGAGGAGGAATTGTTCCGGGTAGTATTATTTTGGTTGGCGGTGAGCCTGGTATTGGTAAATCTACGTTGATGCTTCAATTAGCAATAACAAGCTCTAAAAAAGTACTTTACGTTTCAGGAGAAGAAAGCGAGCAACAAATTAAAATGCGAGCGGAGCGCCTATCAAAAAGACCTGCGCAATGTTTTATTCTTACCGAAACATCTATCCAAAACATATTTCAGCAAATAAAAGACTTGAAACCTGAGCTATTAATCATCGACTCTATTCAAACACTTCACACGGCCTCGATTGACTCTTCTCCTGGCAGTATTTCTCAAATTAAAGAATGTACTGCTGAATTGCTTCGGTTTGCTAAGGAAAGCTCTACGCCGGTTTTTCTTGTTGGGCACATTACCAAAGATGGTCATATTGCTGGGCCTAAAATATTGGAGCACATGGTAGATACTGTGCTGCAATTTGAGGGTGATACAAACCATATCTATCGTTTATTGAGGTCGACCAAAAATCGGTTTGGTTCTACAAATGAATTAGGCATCTACGAAATGCAAGGCTCTGGACTTAGGGAGGTTGAAAACCCTTCCGAAATTCTGATTTCATCAAACACTGGAGAACCTCTAAGCGGAATTTCAATTGCGGCCACCATGGAAGGCATGAGGCCAATGCTTATTGAAACGCAAGCCTTGGTAAGCACTGCCGCTTATGGAACTCCTCAAAGATCGGCTACCGGATTCGACTTGCGTAGAATGAATATGCTATTAGCCGTTTTAGAAAAAAGATGTGGCTTCAAGTTAGGTGCTAAAGATGTGTTCTTAAACATTGCCGGGGGGCTTAAAGTTGATGACCCTGCAATAGATCTCGCTGTAGTCTGTTCGGTTCTTTCTTCTAGCGAGGATATTGAAATTCCGGCCAATACTTGTTTTACCGCTGAGGTCGGTTTGTCTGGCGAAATAAGGCCTGTTAACCGAATTGACCAAAGAATTTTTGAAGCTGAAAAACTAGGTTTTTCAACAATCTTTATTTCTCAAAACAATTTAAAGGGCCTTAACAAAAGTAAATTGAAAATAAAAGTTGTTGCTGTGAAAAAAATAGAAGAAGTTTTTCAGCGTTTGTTTGGCTGATTATTCCTTGCCGGTCGGAGATTCTGAAGAAATTATTTCGAATAATTCGTCAAGGTTTGGCGTAAGAATTACTTCGATTCTTCTGTTTTTCGCTTTCGCTTCTTCAGTAATCCCTGGATCAATGGGAGAGTGCTCCCCCTTGCCTGCGGCAGTAATTTGTTTGGGAGTAATTTCACTATTGCTTAACATGATTTTTACTACCGCCGTAGCGCGCATTACGCTAAGTTCCCAGTTATCTTTTATCGGACCATTTCCTGAAAGTTTATCTATATCCGTGTGGCCTTCGACGAGTATTTCCAAATCTTTCTGCTCTTGTAGAATCTTTGCCAACTCCACTAGTGCTTTTTGCCCCTCCGGATCTACCGAAGTACTGCCTTTTGGAAACAAAAGCTCCGCTTCCATAGATATGTATATTTTACCGTTGCGCTGTTCAACGGTTAACCCTTTATCTTTAAACCCCATAAGTGCTGCAGAAATTTTGTCTTTAAGGGCCAATACCGCCGCATCTTTCTCGGCAATAATTGCTTCCAGCTCATTTACTCTCCTTTCTCGTTCTTGAAGTGCTTCTTCAGTTTTTTCTAAATCAAGCTTGGCTTTTTGCAACGCCATTTGTTTTTCGTTTAACTCCCGTTGTGCTTCATTAAGCTCATCTTCTCTCCGCTGCAAGTCTTCTTGAGATCGTTGTAAGTTCTCCAGTAACTTTCTATTTTCAGCAGTGCTTCCCTTTTGCAATAATTCCATTTTTTCCAGCAATTCGTCATTTAAGCGATTTATTTTATCATACTGCCTTGTCATTTTTCTTAATGATAGCCCGGTTACCGTTGTGTCTTTAATTAATAGTTTCACCTCTTTTTGAATCCGAACCAGATCATTGGTTAATTCTGTGTTAACCGTTTCCAAGTCTCGCTTTTCGGATTGTATTGCGCTTCTTTCGATGTCGCATTTGTCGTATTTACTTTGAAGTTCTTCAACTTGTCTGGCAGGGATACATGAAAACAGTGATGCTGAAATCACGACAGCCATTGATAATATTCGAAAATTCATCTAACCTAAGTATTTAAAACAATAGTACTCGATTCTACAATCTCTTAATGAAATTCGGTAACCTATTTTTAAACAATTCGTTTTTAATAGAAACGAATTTATGCTTTCGGAAAATTGGATTACTGATAAAACGACAGATTTTGAGTACAAAAAATACACCGTTTTGGCTTATTTACAATCCGTGTACAATTCTTTTAGTCTCAAAGAGCTTTATCCTGTTTTGCCTTCGCTTGATAATCGCCATAACCAACTTGAATTATTCATAAAGAATAAACAAGCGATTAATCAAATAGCACCTAAAAGGATCAATGGGATTGATTGGAAAAAGCTAAAATTAAATTATGACCACGAAACTAATATGAGTCTTCCGCATATTGATCGAATCGTTGATTTTACCTTGCCATTATTCAAAAACGCTTTAGAAAATGGCGAAAACCTTAAGGAAGAAATACAATCAGCTATTTCCATTGAACCGCTAGGAATAGTGCCATTATATCAAAATGAAGGGTTTTTATTGTTTCATCCCCCCGCTAAAAAAATTACTTGGGTTTACCGGTATTCATGCAATACCTTAACTCATTCAGGCAGTTATATCTACAAATATGTAAACAACTATGCCCTCTCGATTAAAAACACTTTTTATGAAGTTAAATCCACTTTAGCCACTTTTTCTGAGTTGAAAACGCCCGCTACTTATTTGATCTCTAGCAAAAAAAAATACCCTGCTAAAGAAGCATTTATTCCTTTGGCTTGCGGGTTATTTGAAGATTATCACGCTGACATAAAATAAAAAGCCCGTACTAGGGCCTTTTTATTTTATGTCTAAGTTTTACCCTAAATTAGTCTTTAAAGAAAACTTCTGTGAAATCTCTATATTCCATTGCGTTTGCTGGAAAATTTCTAACCTCCCTTTGGAGTAGTCTTGTAAATTCATCATAGCAAATAGGCATATATGGAGCATCATTCAATGCTATTTGGTCGGCCATTCTGTAATAAGTAAACCGTTCAGTTTTGTCGACCGTAGATAGTGCCTTTTCAAACATTGCATCGTAATCATTATTTTCATATCTAACGGCATTGATATAAGATTTTTCATTAATATTTTCAGGGACATTTGGTCCATAAAGTAAGTTTAAAAAGTTTTCTGGGTCTGGGTAATCAGCTAACCAAGCCGATCTCCAAAACATTGTTTTTCCTGTTTCAATAGCTTCCAGGTGCTGAGCGAAAGGCATAACTTCCATTTTAACCGAAATATTAAGTGATTCCATTAACATACTTTGCACTGCCTCTGCTACTTGAATGTTTCTTGATCCGCCACTATTCAACTGCAAGGTGATTTCCGGGAACCCTTTTCCATCAGGATACCCCGCTTTCGCGAAATATTCTTTTGCCATTTCAAGATTGTATGAATATCCTTTTAGGCTGTCGTATTCATAACCCTTAAGTCCTGGAGGGACAATGCCATACAGTGCTGGTGTCCCGTCTCCTTGCAGTGTGTAAGTAACTAGTTTTTCACGGTCAATAGCATAATTAAATGCCTTTCTTACGTCTATATTACTAAATAACTCAGATTTATTTTGGAATCCATAGTACTGAACGCTAAACGCTGAATTTACCTGCATTTGAAAAGGTTTATTTCCCCCTTGTTTAGCATCTTCTAGCTCGCCAACTACTTCATCTATCATTTCCAATGGTAATTGGAAAATCATATCTAAGTTTCCTTTTCTAAACTCAAGTAGTTCAGCTTTTTTCTCTTTTAAGAAAGAAAACTTAATCGCGTCTAAGTATGGTAATTGATTCCCGAACTCATCAAATTTCCAATAATTCTCATTTTTTGCGAGTATTACTGCTTCGCCTTCTTTTACAGTTTTAATTGTAAATGGTCCTGTTCCAACACATTTAATTCTCATGTCGTTTCCGTAAGCTTCAATCGCCTCTTCTGGAACTACCCAACAACCACTATGTCCGATAATGTTTAAGAATCCAGCAAACGGTTTTTCTAATTCTATTTGTATTGTATACTTGTCGATAACCTTAATTCCAGAAACACCATCGACAAGAGGTTCGCCATCAATAGTTGATTGATAATAATCCCTGGCGCCTTTAACTTTTTTGTCAAATAGCCAAAACATTTGATTTTCGGCATCAACAGTACAGAGTTTTGTAAAACTATATAAAAAATCTGCTGCTGTTACTTCTCTTCCTTTTCCTTCAGGAAAACATGGGTCGTCATGAAACAAAACTCCTTTTCTTATGAAGAAAGTAAACTTTGTAGCGTCTTCATTCTCCTCCCATCGCTCAGCGACTGAAGGCACAATAGAAAGATCCTTAGAGTTGAACTTGACAAGCCCTTCATAAATTTGATTCGTTATTCTAAAAGACGTTACCTCAGTAACATTTAATGGATACAAATTTCTAAAATCTTCAACTTCATTCAGTTTAAAAACACCACCATACGCAACAGGTCCTTTTGCTTCTTGATGTGCTGGCGTTTTCGTTTCTTCGGGTGCTGGACACGATGTAAGAAGTGTTATGGCCGTTATTGCAATAAGTACTTTTCTCATTATCAATCAATTTTTCAAGGATATACTTTTAAGGTGTGCAAATATATATATAAGTGCCCAAGTTATAGACAAAAAAAAGAAACTAACGGACTTTAAAATTGACGATATCGAAGATTAGTTTTCTTTTTTCTTTGAGATTCGTTTTTTCGACTAACAAATACTGTATTTATGCGTTACTATTGTTATAGATAAGCCTAATCTGTGAACAAATATTTAAAATATTTACTTTGGATTGTAACACTCCCCATCGGCTCTAGTGCTCAGTCGGATAACCAACTAAAGGAGGAAATGTTTGTTGTACAAGACTCTATTTTTTTAGACTCATTAAGTATTGTTAGGTCATCAATCATTGTTTTTGAGGTAGACTCAACATCATATAATGTTAACCCTGTTTCTTCTTTGTTAACTTGGAAAGTTAAGCCCAAAACAGACTCGATAAAAATAAGGTTTCGAACCATGGCTATTGATCTCGATTATCACCTGCAACATAAAGACTACAAAAAAATTGAACTTTCTGGAGCAGGCGTAAACAACCCATTTAAATACACGGCGGTGTCTTCTCAAAACCTGAACAATTTGTCTAATGGGCTAAACAAGAACGGCAGCATATCAAGAGGTGTTGCGTTTGGAAGCAATCAAGATTTATCTGTTAATTCTAATCTTAATTTACAATTATCGGGCAAAATTTCGGATAGAATAAGTGTATTAGCGGCAATTACAGATGACAACATTCCTATACAGGCTGAAGGCAATACGCAGCAACTTCAAGAATTTGATAAAGTATATATGCAGCTATTTGATGATAACTCGCGATTGACAGCGGGTGATTTTCAACTTAAAAACACCGCTCCATATTTCTTGAAATACTACAAAAAAGCACAAGGGGGAAGAATTCAAACTTCTTTTGAAACCAAGTCTAAAACGGAGAATCCTGGATTAATGGAAGTTTCAGTAAGCGGGGCAATTTCTCGTGGAAAATTTGCTAGAAATGTCCTCCAAGGAGTTGAAGGAAACCAAGGTCCATACCGATTAACTGGCGAAAACGATGAGCCTTTCATAATTATTCTATCGGGAACGGAGCGAGTTTACATTGATGGCAAAATATTGACAAGGGGACAAGAGTATGATTATATGATAGACTATAACACCTCTGAATTAACCTTTACTGCTCGTCAATTAATTACAAAGGATAAACGAATTGTTGTAGAGTTTCAATATTCTGATAAGAACTATGCGCGCTCTTTGTTCCAGTTTTCTGACTATTACAAAAGTGAAAAACTCAACCTACGTTTTGACATCTATTCAGAGCAGGACGCAAAAAATCAATCGCTACAGCAAGATTTAACTGACGAACAAATTGACGTTCTTACTCAGGTTGGAGATAGCACTAATTTAGCAGTTGCCAGTAGTGTTGCGGAAGTTGAGTTTTCTGAAAATCAAGTTTTGTATAAAAAAATAGATTCGTTGGGTCAAGAAGTTTATGTGTATTCCACCAATCCGGATAGCGCAATTTATAACCTATCCTTTTCTGTTGTTGGTCCCAACTTGGGCAGCTACGACCAAAAACAAACTACCGCCAACGGTCGCGTTTTTGAATGGGTAGGTCTTGGAAATGGGGCCTATGAACCTTTAATCTTATTGGTTACACCAAAGAAAAAACAAATGGTATCACTTGGCGGGGATTATCAAATCAGCAAACATACCACTGTTAAATTCGAAACAGCATTGAGTAACCAAGATGTAAACACATTTTCAAAAGCAGATGCATCGGACAATACTGGTTACGCTTTCAATATTGGTCTTACGAACACCAAACAAATTGGAAATAATGATGAAAAAAACTACCGTTTGAACTCATTCATCGGGTATGAACAAATTCAAAAAGATTTTAATGAGATTGAACGCTTTAGAACTGTAGAATTCTTCCGAGACTGGAATTTACGTAATGTTACTTTATCTGAAATGCAACATATTTCGTCAGTTAATCTAGAGTTTGCAGCATCCGAAAAATTAAGCCTAAAATATATCTTAAAATCATACCTGAGCGGAAGCGAGTACAATGCTCTCAAGAATAATCTTAATTTGAGATACAATAATCGAGGTTTTCGGGCAGACATCAAGAACAGTTTAATGTCTTCTTCAGGCATTTATAACTCCACCTATTTGAGGTCGAAAGGGGTAGTTAGTAAAAGTACCCGGTGGCTTACTATAGGATTAAGAGACGATTTTGAAAAAAATCAATTTTTCAATGCCTCAAGAGATTCTCTATTGACCAACAGTTATCAATTTTTTGAGTGGGAAGCTTTTGTTGCTAATGCAGATAGCTCAATAAATAGGTTTAGAATAGGGTATACGCAACGAGAAAATTTTGGCGCAAAAAATAATGGGCTAAACACTTCCAATTTGGGTAGGTCAATTTCTTTAGATTTAGGTTTGCTTAAAAACAAGAAAGCGACTTTAACTAACAAAACAACCTACCGTATATTAGAAATAAAAGATTCAACTCTTACCTCAAGCAAAGCTGATAGTACATTATTGAACCGAATAGAATACAGCCTCAAACTCTTTAAGGGCGCCCTTATTTCTAACTCGTTTTTCGAGATTGGTTCCGGGCTTGAGGCAAAAAAAGACTACATTTTTTTAAAAGTACCTGAAGGGCAAGGCGTCTATATTCACAATGACCTTAACGGAGACGGAATCGCAGAAGATAAAAACGAATACGAAATTGCACCACAATCACTTCAATATCAAGCCAATTACATCAAGGTTTTTGTGCCGACCAACGAATATGTCAAAACATTTAATAATCAGTATAGTCAAACTCTATTGATCCGTCCAAAAGCAGTTTGGGGCTCCGAAAAAACAGGAATAAAAAAGTTTATCTCCCGCTTTTCTAATCAGTCCTCGTACCTAATTGACCGAAAAACGAAGAAAAACAATATTCGCGCAGCTTTTAACCCTTTCGAAAGAGAAATTGCAGATAGTATTTTAGTCTCTCAAAATGCATCTTTTAGGAATGCTTTCAATTTTAACCGTTCTAACCCTAAATTCGGTGCTGGTATAAACTATTATTATGTAAAAAATAAGACCCTATTGA
>Ga0209406_1001851_pt1 | contig 14802 bp, 14 predicted proteins | sample COGITO_mtgs_1204_FD_184808 | JGI IMG/M metagenome (GOLD analysis project Ga0209406, IMG submission 184808) | Pelagic marine microbial communities from North Sea - COGITO_mtgs_120426 (SPAdes) (version 2) | ecosystem: Environmental > Aquatic > Marine > Epipelagic ...
ACACAGAATTATTATTATTATTATTTGTTATTTATGACATAAATAACAAATAATAATAATAATAATATTTCTTGTTAAATGTTTTGTATGTTTATCAGGGGAGCAAAGGGTTTTACGACAGTTGAGTGATAAGGGACCGCTCATAACAACGGTTTATAACAACGGTGGGGGAGTATACACAGAATTATTATTATTATTCAGGTCTAAAATAAAAATTCTTTGCTTTATCAATTCCTTCCTGCAATTTCTGCCGTCTTTCCAGTATTTTTTTAATTTCTTCATGTTTTATTTCTAATTGTCTAGTGGAATCTTTTTCAAAATTATAAGATTTATGATAAATGTTAGTAACTGGCATTAATATTTAGTTAGAATTAAATTATTATATTTGTACTATATTATTATGGGTTTATGTTTATTATGTGAAACAAATCAACGTATAGGTTATTGGTATTCATTATGTGAAGAATGTACTAAAATACAAAATTTAATGAATACCTATGGAGCAAGTAAAATACATTTATTAATTGATAAAACTTTAGTAATTCAAGAAGAAAGACTAGAAAAACGTTTAGTAATTAATCTAGCGGAATTAGAGAAAAAATACCAAGAAAAAAAAAAAATAAAATAAATAATAATATAATTAATTATTTTATTATTATCTATAACATAACTATATATGACAACTACAATTAATAGCCAAATTGCTTGTTTAGTAGAGGATAATTTAAATTTAAAAAATCCACAAAAATATAAATTTAGAAATGCTTTTTTAAATCCAACGGATAACGTATTATTAGAGAATATAGCAAATACACTTAATACAAGAACCCCTGAAAGGTATCCAACTAAAACACCTAAACAATATCAAGAAGAAGTTGAAAAGATGAGATTAGATATTATACGTAAGGAATCAGAAGAAGGAGGAGCAGCACAAACTGACGAAATGGGAGATATTACTAAAGATCAAGATAAAGTAAAAAGTGATGCTACAAAGGCAAGAAACCTGAAAGATGCTAAATTTAAGGAAAGGGTTGCTAGAAGAAAAGAGAAATTAAAAGAAGAAAAAAAAGTAGTTGTACCTGTTAAAGATGCAGAGAAAGAAGAAGAAAGACTTAGAGTTAGGAGAGAAAGGAGAGAAAAGAAGAAAGCAGATAAACAGAAAGAACCAGAAGAAGAGAAAGAAGAAGAAAAAGGGCAAAGTGTACCATTAAAAAGTAAATTTTCTAAACAATCAGATTATCATGCTAAAAAACTTGTCGCTAGCAGAGGTTTTGAGGATTTTAACCCTAAGAAAGCATTACAAACTCAAGCACACCCTCATTTACAACCTATCATGAGTAAAAAGAAAGGTGTTGAAGAAACAAGAAAAATATTAGATAAAGAAACCCCTGAAATTAAAAGAGATAATGAAGATGTCAAGAATCTTGAAGATGTTAATGCTTTACTACTTACACTAAATGGAGATATTGATACTGCTAAAGAGGGTCATATTAAAAGATTACAAGATATTAAAGACTCAAATAAAGATAAATCTGTTATTTATAAGGATTCATACAAATCAGCAGAAGTATATCATGAAAAGATTGCTAAATTACTGAGTGATGCTAGAAAAGATTTAGGAGAAACACAAAAGGGGGGAAGAAGTGCTTTTAGTGGTGGTGGTGGTGGTGGTGGTGGTGGTGGTGGAGGACTTAGAAAGAAAGGGGGGAAGTCAAAAAACTAGACGCTGAAGGGAAATCAGCAGAAGAAAGAATAACACTAGATGGAGTAAAATTAAAAGGAGATTCAGAAACTGTATCAGTAAATGATTTAATAAATGGAGATATAGATGTTGATATTTCAAAAGATTATACAAAAAAAGAGAAAAAACCAAAAATTAAAAGTTTACCATTTTCTATTACAACAGATGCAACAAATAAGGTATATGATCCGCTAGATAAAAGAGAAATAAAAGATTATAATATAGATAAAACTTTATCTAATAAAGAAAATACAGTATATTTTAATAAAGATAAAACAAAAGTTATTTATTCTCAACGTGGATCTATTGCTAAAGAGGATTTTATTTATGATGATGCTAGAATCTTTGCAGATGCATTTCTAAATAAAGCAGGTGTAACAATAAATAAAGAAAACCCTAGTAGATTAGTTAGATTTATGGGTTATCTAAAGGGATATAAGGGAGAACAACTAGAAAGGTTTTATAAATATACTTATAAAAAAAGTAAAAAAATAAATAATGAATTTGATGAATACCTACCAGCAAGAGTAAGAAGAGATAACGCTGAAATAATATTTAATAAAATTAAAAAAGATTATCCAAAAGCAGAGATCCATTTAACAGGACATTCTCTAGGTGGTAGTCTTACTAAACATTTATTATATAAGAATCGTAAAGATAATAACATTAGAGGATATGGATATAATGCTATTCCTCATGTAGATTTTGAAGATAGACAAAACGTAAAAACTGATAGACGTTATATACCATATAGAGCTGTTAGTGAAAATATGGGAGATTTTGCAAGTGTTACAAGTGACAAGAAATATAAGAATGTTGTAAATGTAAAGGGTAAAGCAATAAATCCGTTTTCATTACATTCTATGGATAATTTTTTAAAAGAGAAAGATGATTTATAATAATATAAATGTTGTTTTAATTTATTTTATAATATATTACTATATTATAAAATAATGAATGAATCTGTTAATTACAAAAGTAATTTAGAGCATACTGAAACTAATGACTGTAATATTTACCAATATTTTCCTAGTAATGGTTCAACTTTTAAATGTGGTACTGATAATTTTATTGAAATACCTATGACACCTCTTAGGAACTCTTTTTTAGTTCCAAAATCCACTTACCTAAATCTTTCATGGCAGGCGACCGCTACTAGCACAAACGCAGCTACTGAACTTTATGATCTTTACAGTACTAAAGCAGGTAGTAATGCTATTATAGAAAAATTAGAAATATATAACGGTTCATCTTTACTAGAATGTATTGAATTTTATAATAGGAGTTATTCTACTATGCAATCATTACAAACTAACCCTTTTCAAACTGGCGGTAATAGTTCCGCTAGAGATAGTGCTATTAGTGATAACTGGGGTAACCCTTCTGTTGGTGCTAGTGTGTCTGGTGTTAGAATGACTACAGCAAAAGCATTATCTTTTACAGCGGCTGACGTTAATTTACAAACTGCTTCATTATCTTTAGAATTATCTGATTTATTAGGATCTTCTGCTGAAAAAATGCTTCCTTTATCCATGTCTCAACCTTACAGAATTAGAATTTATTTAACTCCATCAATAGAAAAGATATTTTATGGTATTGATAGAAGTAATGCAGCTACCGCAAATTCTAATATAAACGCTACCTATACATCTGGTACTTGTACTGTTAAGGAAGTATCACTAACTACTAAGGTAGTTCAATATAGTGATGATGTATATAATAAAATGCTTGAAGCAGTTAAAAGTAAAGATAACATGCTTAAATTCTCAGGAACACAGATTAAACCCTGTAATGTTAACATGACTTATAACTCTAATGTTGAATCTATTGTACCTAACGCACAGTGGGCTAATCTAAAGGGGGTTGTATTTTCTCCATATTTTCCTACATTATCTAAGAAGGGTGACAATTATTGCAATTTTGCTAATGGATTATATCAGGCACAGATCCTAGTTGATGGAAGACCATACCCTGATAATATACCTATTGGATTAGGGGACGCTCAACACCCTGCTAGAAGTGTATCTCAACTTATCATGTCTGCAATTAATTGTACTACTACAGCAAATAAAATTAGTAGTGCTAATACTCAGTTATATTTATCATCAGTTAATAATGATGGACTTACTACTGCTGGAACTGGTCTTCCTGATTTTCCATACGGTGTAACTAATTGTAATTTAGGAAACACAGAGATACCTGCAGATACTGCTATTACTAATGACGCTTTTAATTGGTATCCTCTATCTGGTGCTATTGCTAATATGGTAGTACAACCTGCCGGTAAGTCTGCTCCATTCTTTTCTTATGGTGTTAAACTTGGTAATGTAGAGAAAGGAAAGGTTACACAAGGTATTTCTACATTAGGTAAACAAGTTGTTTTAAGTGTTAAACAAAGTAATACTATTACTGAACCTATCCAACCCTTAACCCTTGCTATTCAACAGGTAGGAGCTACTTATGTTGTTGATATTGCTAGAGGAACAATTAAATCTTTTTTACAATAGACCTTAAAATATATATTATTTTTATTTTTAAAAATAAAATATATTACTTTTATATATAAGAATGAATAGCGAGAGTAGATTTGATGATACTTCTACCAGTTTAGGAGAACGTTTTTTAATTAATAGAACCGTAGCAAGTGATGAAGCACCTGAACGCAGACAAGTTAATTTTTATTCTAAGGCAGTAGGACATGATGGTACTAAAGCGACATGTGTACGTTCAGGTCTAGCACAGAAAGAACAGAAATATATCAAAGGAAAACGTAATACACAGACCCCTTATAATTCTTTTCAGAACGCACAGAAAAACGGATATAATGTAAGAGGGATTCAAGCAGTATGTCAGTCTGCAGGAGGTATTCCTAGTAAATTAGAGCGTAGACGTTCTAGTTATTAATCTATTTTAAAAATATATATATATTATAATATAAATGCAAAGTAAACCTATTAAAAATCGTTTATATCTTAATAGCAAAGATGGATCTATAGATAACCTATTTAATAGAACCGTTATAGAATGTGGTTCTAGTAATATTATATGTGAAAGCGACCAACAGTTATTAATGGCGTGTGTTAAAGCTGTTGTTCCTAGTAATATTGGTACGTTTCCAGTAGAACCCCTTACAGATAACCGAAGACGTTTAACTAGTGATGACCCAGTAGAAAAAAGTTTTTCAGGTAGTAATATTGCATTTGAATTTGAATTCCAAGATCCACAAGGAGGAACAGTAAACGAATTTAAAAATATTATATTTAATGGTGAATTTGATATTACAGGAACTAGCACCGTTGTACCTTCTCCATTCTCTACGTTTGAAAATTACAGTCATAAGTTTACAATAAAAAATACATCTGCTGACATGTTAGCTATCTTAAATTCAACCCTTTCCATTTCAGTACCTGCTTTTATATATGATCCTGCTTTATTACTACTAGGACAAAAAAGAATTAGTATTAACCCCTTAATATCTGCAGGTAGTACAAAATTAAGAGTATATACCGCTTTCTCTAGTAAAATAGTTTTACAAACTTTAGGTTTTTATTCTGATATGGAATTACCAACTAATACAGTTATAAGACCTGCTGTAGTAGATGTAGGAGATTTAACATTTGCCCCGTATTCTCTTAATATATCTAACGCATTACCTACTATTCAACTAAGAACAGGTTATAATGTTAATTCCTTTTGTACTAGTGGTAATGGTGCTACTAATGTTTTATCTTCATTTCCTGCTTCTGTTGTTAGATCTCCTGATAATTATATTACTTTAGTAAGTGCAATTGGTGATTCTAGCGTAGAAGATTCACAAATTATTTATGAAAATAAATCTTTAGTTGGATCACATAAATTTATTGGTGTTGACTTTATTGATAATATAGATTTACGTCTAACTAATTCACAAGGGGACTTATTAAATCTTAACAATAATAATTATTTTGTTTGTTTAGAAGTGATTTCTAGAAATAATAAATAAGGAAAAATCATTATATTATAAATATATACTTATATTATAATGACTTTTAGAACAAACCGTTTATATTTTTCAACGAATAATGATGAATTGGTAGATTTAAAAAAAGAAAATGTAAATTTTAATAGTGTTAATATGGTGCAAGATAACGCATGTAATGGTAATTTTGATATAGGAACTGCTGAATTAGACCGCCTACCTGATGAACGTATGAGTATTGCTCTAGTGAAATCTCAAATTAGTTCAGAGATTAACTTATTTGATTCTAACAGTAGTATCAGTTCTAAAGTTTCTTTAAAGTTAGAATTTAATGACACTTCTAGTAGAGAAGCAGGTCTAGACATTATTAATTTAGTTTTTTCATCTAGTACTGTTTTTGTAGAACCAACAGTTGCATTTCCATATTATATAATACCATTTTCATATATAAATAATGTTTCAGATATAGTTAATATATTAAATGCTATATGTGACTGGCGTGTACTTACAACTGCTGCTCCTTTATTGGGAGGACAAGAAGAAGAAACTGTAGAAGAACCGGTAGTAGTACCCCTTACTACATTGCCTGATATAGAGATAACGTATGAAGCTCCTAAAGATTTTGGTTCATTTGCTACTGATGTTAATTATGTTAAACAGAATGAATATGGTTGGAATTTTTGGAAAGATGATAATACCGCCAATAAATGTGAATTATACCTTTATCACTCATCAGCACCTGGTGCAACGCCTTTTAATTATAACCAACTAAGAAATATTAAAATTAAAATGAAGAATAATTTAATCGTTGGTACAGGTAATCTATTTTTTAATGTATATACGCAGGGAACAGCTAATGGGTGGTATGGGGAGAGGGACACTTATGATATGACACCTACCTTAGGAAGTACTTTAGATACTGATCTGGTAGAACACGTATTAAATTTAAGTGATACTAGAACTGATCCTATATTAGCAATAGTATTTCATACTAATTCAGCAGCGGTTAAGAAGGATTTTGATGTTTCTAAAGCAAGTTTTGAAATATTATTACCATCTATAAATAGTACTCAACAAGTTGTAATTAATCTAACTCCTTCATTACCAGTTGTTAATATGTTTAATGGTGTTCCGAGGGATCATAGTGCAAGTGTCTCTTTTGATAATGATCCCACGATATCCTATTTCTTTAGAATGAATCCAACAACTAATCTAAATGAAGTGTTTATACATGATGAAACAACTAATACTACTACTGTAAGTGATATAGGTATCCCAACTATGTTCCCCGACCTTCCAACTAATATAGTGATAACTCACGGCAGCGAAAATCAACCAGCTAATATAGGAGAACATTTAATTTATTGGTTGGATAATACTCTTAGCCCCCCTCTTCAATTCATCGTGACTACTTCTCCAACTGCTGTCCCAGTATTTATTGGTTCTGGAAATAATAATTATGTTTATCATACAGGGGCATCAGTAAAGCAAGTATCAACTGGCACGGAGTGGTATGCTGTACTTGGATGGAATTTCTTTTACGCAGCTAGGGGCAGTATCTCACATTATCTACCGACTGGTAATTATGGAGGTGTAGGGCAACCATATGCTGGCTTACCATATATAGCTGGCGGACAACAAGTAGAAACTGAATATTGTTCTATTTTACGAGTGTTGGGGCAAGAGAATCAAGTTTATCTCTTCAGACCAAATGGTGATGCGATTATATTAGATCTCTTAGCACAACAAATATCTAGCACAGTTCAATATGGTCCTATAGCCCCTGTTGAACCTGAACCTGAACCTGAACCTGAACCTGAACCTGAACCTGAACCTGAACCTGAACCTGAACCTAATACTGGATTTGGAGCTGAAGAAGGAACAGAAGTGGCGGTTGCTGTTGCTGATACACGATTTAGAGTTAATCCAACTTATAAATATTTAGAAGTAGTACAAACTGGCGATGTAAGTAAAAATGTTTTATTATATAATACTGGATTTACACCTAAATTTTTAAATGTAGATTCTACTTATGTGGATTTAATAACAAATAAACCAATTCTTTCTTTAAACACTCCAAACCCTGCTTATTTTGAGGGGGGCGATGTACTACCAAGAGCATTAGGAATTAATACTAATACTAAACTAAATTTTACTAGATTTAGTCCTTTGACAACGTTTGACGTGTTAGACTTTACAACTAATAACCCTTCTAAATTTGGAGCATATACAGGAGAATATCATAAAATTACTAGTACAAGGGGTTCTGTTATATATAATTCTGAAAATGGAACTTTTGAACCTGCAACAAATCAGGGAATGTTTAGAAAAGATGAAGATGGATTTACTAGTTTATTATTTTATGTATCTGGTAGTAATGTCCCCCCTTCTACATGGGACTTTACAGGAAACCTTATAGGTAATAATGGGTTAAATCAAACTCTTAGTGCTTTTACCCCTCAAGTAGGACAAGTAGGAATTACTGGTTCTTTTGTAGATAGTAGTTTAGAGTTTAATCTATTAGGAGTTTTTAGTATCTGGTACAGTAAAGGAACTACGCCAGCGACATGGTCTAATACTATTAACAGCGAGGGAGGGACTCCGCCTGATAAATTTGAATTTATTTTAACTAATCCAATTGACGGAGAATTAGGAAAATGCAGACAAGGATATTCTGGAATAATTAATTATATAGGTGGAGGTACTCAACCTGCTTCTGGTGTGTGGTCTGTTGCATTAGATAATACTATAGTATTTGCTACTAGTCCAACAGTAGGGGGTGGATTACAAACCGCTAGTCTTAATCCGGCAGCTACTGGTGATCCAAATACTACATTAGCTGTTCCAAACGCAGCTACTATACAACCTTATTACTCTAGAGATTCTGGAGGAGGGGGGAATCCAATACAGGATAAAACAAATGATAAATTTGGTAGTTATGATGTTCTTAGTAATACTACAGTTAGGATTGGCCTACAAGGTGATGACTCAACCGTTAAACCAATTTGGACTTTATCTAGTGATAAATTAAGTATATCTGGAACAGGATACAAACCGACACCACCTCTAGCGACAACTACTTTTACAAGTACTACACCCCTTGTAACAGGAGCAGGAGAGTTAAAAACAGGGTGGTATGTTGCTATATGTCCTATGATTCCATATTTTTATAATTTTACTAGTAAAACATTTACAGAAGTTTTTGGTCGTGGACCTTATGATTTACAAGAGGTTGGGGAAGGGAATACAAGGCAAGGGTTTCCACCTCGTACAGTACCTGATGATGATTTAATTAATACGTTTACCCCTTTATTAAATGAACCTCCACATAATAGGGGCAAAAATGAAATATATCCTGTGGGTTTAAATCCTGCTCCATTACTACTAGAAACTAATTTAAATTTAAATTCTTTTTGTAGTAATTCTAAGGGACAATCTAATATACTTTCTATGATTCCTATTGAAGGGGGTTTACAATCATCTACAATTGCAATAAGCCAAACTTCTTTAGATCGTAATTCAGAATACTTTTTAGAATATTCTAATAAAAATGTAGATGGAGGACATCATAAATTTGGAGAGGATAATTTAAACAGATTGAAAATAAAAGTATCAGACTTAGACGGTAATGATAAATATCTATATGATAAACAAAATGTTTATGAAACAGAAATAAAATATACTAATAGTTTAGAAATATACTAATGAATATAGAAGAAGTTTCAAATGATAATAAAGTTTTTGTAGCAAAAACTACTAGAAATAAAGTTATAAGTAAATCTATCAAACCCCCTTTAATTAATATATCAGCAGCTCATGTTCTTATAGGATTACCTAATGCTGGTAAGAGTAATCTTTTAAATTCATTACTGCTAGATAAGAACCAGTATAAACAAGTATTTGATGAGATATATTTAATATGTCCCCCTTCTAGTAGAGATTGCTTCGGTGATAAATCTGCTCTTAAAATGGTTGATCCTGAGAAGACTTATGATGATTTAACAGAAGATAATTTAGAGGAAATTTATCATAAATTAGTTGCTAATAAAGAGGCAGGAGATGAGGCAGGGAAACCTCGGTATGGTTGTTTAATAATAGATGATTGTATGAGTTGTCTAAAAAATCCAAGGGTTATATATTTTATGAAGAAGATTCTAGCGAATATTAGACACATGCATACTGTCTGCTTTTTAACTAGTCAGTTATTCATGGAAATACCTAAACCTATACGCAATCTTGTAAGAGTGGTATATCAATTTAAAATACACTCCTTAAAAGAACGTGAAAGAGTACATAACGAAATATTACCATTTTTTGAAAAAAATGAAATGGAAGAATTCTTAAGATATATATTTGATGCACCATATAATTACTTCATGGTTGATAGACAATATAATACAGTTTGTAAAAATATGAATACTTTGAAAATAAAAACAATTCACGGAGAAGAATATTAAATATTATATTGATAATAAATATAATGTTTAATAATCCTAAAAAAGATGAAAAATTACCTAAAAGACCCAGCAGTTATAACATGTACCAGAAAAAGGAGTATAAACGCTTAAAAGATGCTGGATTATGTAGTAATTTCAGCGAAGGACAAAAGTTAATATCTACATCATGGAAAGCATTAACAAAGAAAGAAAAAGATGAATATATATATATACCTCCTGTTGCTGAATCTAAAGATGATGATAAACCTGTAGAAATTAAAGATGAGAAAAAAGAGAAAAAGGAGAAAAAAGAGAAAAGCGAACTAGAAAAACAAGAAACTAAAATTAAAAAGAAGAAGGTTGTACCTGAGAAGGTTGTACCTGAGAAGGTTGTACCTCAGAAGATTAAAAAAGTGGTTGTACCTAAAATCATTCTTAAAAAAGAGAAGATAAAACGATCTGGACTAGATTATAAAAAAAGTAATAATGAATCTAAGGAAATTGTACTAGAAACTAAGGAAATTGTAGATGATTATGATGATGATTCTTCTTCTATTTCTTCTCTTTCTTCTGCCTCTTATGCTTCTTCATGTTCTGATTCTACAGATGAGGAAGATGATGATATTTTAGAAAATAAAAATATGAATGATTATAATGATGATTCTGATAGTTCCACTTATTCTAAATCTAGCGATATTTCTAATGAATGTAGCAGTAATTGTAAAACAGATAAAGAAGACTTCAGCGAACCTGTATTATTCAGACCAAAATCTAGGTTTTTTTAATAAAAATAAAACATCTTATTTATAATAACAGAATGGATAATATTATACAAAAAGAATTTAATAATAAATTTGTATATAAACAGGTAGTTCAACCAAAGTATACAGATAAACATATTGAATTTATGCTAGATGAATTTAAACAGGTTCTAATAGATGAGAACGCTAAATATATTGAAAGTAAAAATTACAAAAGATTCAAAAAGAAAGATGCCCTTAATAAAATGTTTATTCAAAAAAAAGAAATTACATTAGATTTGACAAATTAAAATATAATTAATATATATAAAATAATGGAGTTAATGGATGATAGAAACGTTTTCATGGCTTTAGGGGAAGCTCCTACTAGTAATTTTCAAAGAATTCTATTTAACAGTAATGAAGCATCTGTTACTGAATTTCAAGAATCTAGAATTAGAATTCCACACTCTGAAAATACTTATATTGATACTTCTGCATCTTATTTATCTTTTGATGTAGTACATAACATAGTTGGTACTGGTCTTAATGTAGGGGACGGGGTCCATTTCTCAGCATCTGGTGCAAGTGCCTATATAAGCAGTTTACAGGTTTATCAAAATGGACGACTAGTAAATGATTTTCCTTCTTATGATAAAATATGCGCTATGTTAAATGCTAGTAATGTAGGATATGGTAATAGAAGCGGTGGTAGTGTTAGTCAAGGTCTTCCTACGGATAATAGAAATACTGGGGACGGTTTGATTATAGGGCAATCTGGAGCCGCTACCACGAAACAATATGTAGGGGAATATAGTCTGAATTTATTAGGGATTATGGGTGACGTTTCTAAAAATTTACCACTAGGTCTTATGACTGGGGACATAGAAATTGTAGTACGCTGGGCTGGTCCTACTAATGCTATATACACAAACGCTGCGGCGGCAGCTCAAACAATTAGCACATCTCTAACTTCGTATGTTGCATCAAACATTAATTATAATGCTAAAGTAATTACTGTATCACCACAAGAAAACGAAGCCATTAGAAGAAACAGTATGGACGATCAGGGTATCATGTCTTGGTCTAGTATTATGTGTAGGATGGATTCACAGTTTAACATACCGGCTGCTGTTCTTTCTACTGATACAAATTTATCTAATATCCTTGCTGGTTTCAGGTATGCCTCTTTAAGATCTATTGGAGCATGTGGATTTAATACTAATAATAATGATAATAGTAATTGTAAAACTTCACCATATATTTATATGAATAATAGAGATGCTATCCAGTATTCCGTCGGAGGCATCTATTTTCCGCAAATACCAATTACGAATGCCTCACAAATAACGGCAGAAACTAATATTAATTTCTCAAGTTCTAGTCAAGCAGGAGTAAATAACAGTTTTAGTAAAGGATTAGTTGGATATTCTAGAAGAATGCTTGATGGTGCTGATGATAATATTACAACACAAAAAAGCAGAGGGGTTAGTATAGTAAATTTACAAGATAGTTACATCTCAGGTAATGCTGGCCTGAATACTAAAGCTATACAAGTTGTTGCAAATAGTAACATTTCTCCAATAGCAGATCAGACTGCTAATACTTATAATATGACTGCTATGTTTTTTCCCTTTTTTGATTGTATCTATTCTATTAACAAGGAGGGTTATTTATCTAGTAGTTGGTAAGGATATTACTATTTGGAATTTATAATATAATTATAATATAATGATATTTGAAAAATCTACTAGAAAAGGTAAAAAATATATGGTAATGTATAATAATAAAAAAATACATTTTGGAGATAGTAATATGGATCAATATAAAGACAGTACTGGATTAGGTATTTATTCTAATAAGAATCACTTAGATAAGAAAAGACAAGCATCATATCTTGCTAGAGCAAAAGGAATTAGAAATAAAAATGGAGAATATACGTGGAAAGATAAAAGTTCAGCAAATTATTATAGTGTTAAATATCTATGGTAAAAATACGTAATAATTATTAAAAGGTTTTTCATGTAAATTTAAAATCTTTTAATACATTATAATATTATGACTAGTTTATACATAGAACCAACCTTAAGACTTGAGGAAAAACCATTACCGTTACCCTATTCTTCACGTAGAGCTAAATTCTTTGCTGTAAGTAATAGTACTAGACAGGGAAACATAAGTAGGATTCTAATTGATAATTTACAAAATTGTATTTTACAAACGTCAGATGTATATTTAAATTATACAGTTCAGGCAGATTTAGTTTCTACAGGGGTTAATAGTGCTACTCCGCCTACTGATAAAGGTCTTTTTTTAGAGAAAGACGTTGTTTTAACCGATAATGCCGCAAACTTACTAATCCAGAAGTTAGAAATTATGAGTAATGGTGTTTCTATTTTATCCTGTGACAATTACGGAGAGATTCAGACCATGCTACATGTTGCAAATAACGGTACGGAACAGAGAGGTTTAATGCAGGTATTAGGCGGAGGTAGCCGGACTTTGGGCGTGAATGATAATGGAGAGACTGGTGATGCTATAGCAAAAAACGAAGCTCAACCACATTTAAGCGGTACGACTATTAGATCTACCTATGGCCCGATGACTGATACCTCTTTAACAACTACGACGGGCTCAACTCCTAGAATTTCTTTTAGTATTCCTATTTTAGGTATGCTTTCTTCTTCATTAAAAAATATTCCATTAACCTTTTTAGATTCTGCCTTAGAGGTTCAGATTACATGGTCTAATAACGCACAGAAGGTTTTTGTATCAAAAGAACCTGTAGCCGATTTTCAGATTACATCTGCCTCTGTTATGAAATTTGATGACATCTCATTAGATACTAGGTTAAATTTCTATGAAGAATCTAGTATGGAAGTTATTAAAAAAGTTAATAATGTAAATTCTAATGAACCAATTGTATATAATGGTATTCAGTATAAGTCTAGTTTAGCAACTATCTCAAAAGACCAACAGGGTTCTACACAGAAGATAGAAACACTAGTACCAAATTCAAGATTTAGATGTCTTAATAGCATTTTATACGGAGGGTTCCCTCAACCAAACGGAGCCAATTCGTATCTTCCATCCCTTCCTACCAATAGCCAACAGTATAGAGTTGGTAATATGTTATTTCCTAATAATCCTATTAATAGATTACCTGATGTTATTCTTCAGACTCAAGAGTGTTTTAGCAGTTGTGACATTAGTTTAAGCAAAACTCTTATGACTAATAAACAAACTTCATTTAATAGTAGACAGGCAGACCCTGTTGTAGCTGCTGACTATTTGAACCCTAGAGGCGTGGTAGGCGTGAATCTCCAAACGTTCTCTGAAGGTGGTCTAGCAGGTATTGATTCTACAAATTTAACGATTAGTAGTTTACAAGGAATTCAAGGTATTACTGCTACCGAACAAAGTAATAGTGTTTATTGTAGTGTTATTACAGTTGCTTATCAATTAGACCCTAATACTGGTCGTATAGCGGTCTCCTTTTAAGAAATAAAAAATAAATATATTTAAATAATTATTATTATTATTATTTAAATATGATTGATTTTAATAATTTATGCAAATGCGGAGGACACGGTTGCATAGGGTGTTTGAGGTAGTATAACTTTAGAACATCTTAATAATCCATACTTTTTATATGGATACTTCTTTTTTAATCTGTTATAAGTTGCTAGACATAATATAGGCATTCTACCCATCATGTAAGTAAACCACTTTAAAAACTTACTTAGACCCCTATTTATATATTCTAGAGATCTAATATAAGTGATATTCTCACTATGTCTAGTTATTTGTTTACATATCATACGTTTTTGCTGTTGATTTCTAGGTATAGACATGGTAGTTATATATTGCTGAATCTCTACCTCTATAATAATAGATAATCTTTTTAAACTTTTTTTATCTTTTCTA
>Ga0209406_1001854_pt1 | contig 14768 bp, 8 predicted proteins | sample COGITO_mtgs_1204_FD_184808 | JGI IMG/M metagenome (GOLD analysis project Ga0209406, IMG submission 184808) | Pelagic marine microbial communities from North Sea - COGITO_mtgs_120426 (SPAdes) (version 2) | ecosystem: Environmental > Aquatic > Marine > Epipelagic ...
AGCCGCCAGATGAGGAAACTGCAAGAGGAATTATTGATAAATTATTTTTCTCTGAACAACGTTACAATTTAGGTGAAGTAGGGCGTTTTAGAATGAATACAAAACTTGGTTTAGATATTGATATTAATCAAAAGGTTTTAACCAAATTAGATATTATTACAATCATAAAGTATTTAATTGAATTAATCAATTCTAAAGCAGAAGTTGATGATATTGATCACTTATCTAACCGTCGTGTTAGAACTGTAGGAGAGCAACTTGCCAGTCAGTTTGGTGTTGGTTTAGCTCGTATGGCTCGTACCATTCGAGAGAGAATGAATGTACGTGATAATGAGGTTTTTACTCCAATTGATTTAATTAATGCCAAGACATTGTCTTCCGTAATTAATTCATTTTTTGGTACTAATCAATTATCTCAGTTTATGGATCAAACAAATCCATTGGCCGAGATTACGCATAAAAGAAGATTATCTGCACTAGGGCCTGGAGGTTTATCTAGAGAAAGAGCAGGATTTGAGGTTCGTGATGTTCACTATACACATTATGGGCGTTTATGTCCAATTGAAACACCAGAAGGTCCAAATATTGGTTTAATATCTTCTCTATCTGTATTCGCAAAAGTTAATAACTTAGGATTTATAGAAACACCATATAGGGAGGTAAACAAAGGTTCTGTTGATGTGAAAAAAGCACCAATTTATTTAAGTGCTGAAGAGGAGGAGGGTAAGAAAATTGCTCAATCTAATTTAGGTTTAGATAAAAACGGAGCCATATCAGGAGATAAAGTAATTGCTCGTGAGGAAGGAGATTTCCCAGTAGTTACTCCAGACACTATTGATTACATGGATGTTGCTCCAAATCAAATTGCTTCAATATCTGCTTCTTTAATACCATTTTTAGAGCATGATGATGCAAACCGTGCATTGATGGGATCAAATATGATGCGTCAAGCAGTTCCATTATTACGCCCAGAGTCTCCAATTGTTGGAACAGGACTAGAAAGAAGAGTTGCTGAAGATTCTAGAATTCTAATTAATTCTGAAGGAGCAGGAGTTGTTGAATATGTAGATGCAAATAAGATTACCATCAAGTATGACAGAACAGATCAAGAGAAGTTGGTGAGTTTTGATTCTGATGAAAAATCGTATGACTTAATTAAGTTCAGAAAAACCAATCAAGGAACATGTATCAACCTAAAACCTATCGTAAGTTCTGGTGACCGAGTTGAAAAAGGACAAGTTCTTTGTGAGGGATATGCAACACAAAAAGGAGAATTAGCTTTAGGTAGAAATATGAAAGTTGCCTTTATGCCCTGGAAAGGATATAATTTTGAGGATGCTATCGTAATATCAGAAAAAGTTGTTCGTGAAGATATTTTTACGTCTATACATATAGATGAATATTCTTTAGATGTACGTGATACAAAATTAGGTACAGAGGAACTAACCAATGATATCCCTAACGTTTCTGAAGAGGCTACAAAAGACCTTGATGAGAATGGAATGATTAGAATAGGAGCAGAGGTAAACCCTGGAGATATTTTAATTGGTAAAATTACTCCTAAAGGTGAATCTGATCCAACACCAGAAGAAAAGCTACTAAGAGCAATTTTTGGAGATAAAGCAGGAGATGTAAAAGATGCATCTTTAAAAGCTTCTCCATCTTTGAGAGGAGTAGTTATTGATAAAAAGTTATTTAGAAGAGCTGTTAAAGATAAGACTAAGAGAATTAAAGATAAAGAAGCAGTAATCTCTTTGGAATCATCTTTTGTGTCAAAATTTGAAGTTCTTAAAGAAAACTTAGTAGAAAAACTATTCCAATTAGTTAGTGGAAAAACTTCACAAGGAGTCTTTAACGATCTTGGCGAGGAAGTATTACCAAAAGGTAAAAAATACACTCTCAAAATGCTAAACGCAGTTGATGATTATGTGCATTTAACTTCGGGAACATGGACTACAGATTCTAAAATTAATTCTCATGTTAGTGAATTAATTCACAATTATAAAATTAAGGTAAATGACCTTCAAGGTGTATTACGTAGAGAGAAGTTTACGATATCTGTTGGAGATGAATTACCAGCAGGAATTCTAAAACTTGCAAAGATTTATGTGGCTAAGAAACGTAAATTAAAAGTAGGTGATAAAATGGCTGGACGACATGGTAACAAGGGTATTGTTGCTCGTATTGTTCGTCAAGAAGATATGCCATTCTTAGAAGATGGAACTCCAGTTGACATTGTGTTAAACCCTTTAGGTGTTCCGTCTCGTATGAATATTGGTCAAATTTATGAAACAGTTCTTGGTTGGGCTGGTCAGAAATTAGACAGAAAGTACGCTACTCCAATATTTGATGGAGCTTCTTTAGACCAAATAAATGGTTTTACCGATGAAGCACAAGTACCAAGATTCGGTCATACCTACCTTTATGATGGTGGAACAGGAAAACGTTTCGATCAACCAGCAACTGTAGGTGTTATTTACATGATCAAATTAGGTCACATGATTGAAGACAAAATGCATGCACGTTCTATTGGACCTTATTCGTTGATTACTCAACAACCACTTGGTGGTAAGGCTCAATTTGGTGGTCAGCGTTTTGGTGAGATGGAAGTATGGGCACTAGAGGCCTATGGAGCTTCAAGCATTTTGAGAGAAATTCTAACAGTAAAATCTGATGATGTTATGGGAAGAGCTAAAACATACGAAAGTATCGTTAAAGGCGAAACCATGCCAGAACCAGGTTTACCAGAATCTTTCAATGTATTAATGCATGAGTTGAAAGGTTTAGGTTTAGATCTAAAACTAGAAGAATAAATTTATTGTATATGTCTAGGTATGATTTCTCATACCTAGACACATGCTTTTTTAATAAGGGTTTCAGACCCAATTTAATTCGATACCATTACCATGGCAAGAAAAAACGAGAAGTACACCGTAAAAAAGTTTAATAAAATCTCAATTGGTTTATCATCACCAGAATCTATTTTAGGAATATCTAAAGGAGAGGTGTTAAAACCAGAAACTATTAATTATCGAACACATAAGCCCGAGAGAGACGGTCTTTTCTGTGAGCGTATTTTTGGTCCTGTTAAAGACTTTGAATGTGCTTGTGGTAAGTATAAAAGAATTCGATACAAAGGAATTGTTTGTGATCGATGTGGTGTAGAGGTAACTGAAAAGAAAGTGCGAAGAGACAGAGTAGGACACATCAATTTAGTTGTTCCTGTTGCTCATATCTGGTACTTTAGATCGTTACCAAATAAAATGGGATATTTACTAGGGTTACCATCTAAGAAGTTAGATATGATTATCTATTACGAAAGATACGTAGTAATCCAACCAGGTATTGCAAAAAATATTGAAGGAGAACCCTTACAGAAAATGGATTTCTTAACAGAAGAAGAGTATTTAGATATTCTAGAAACGCTTCCTCAAGAAAACACGTATCTAGATGATAGTGACCCAACGAAGTTTATTGCTAAAATGGGTGCAGAGTGTTTAATTGATTTATTAGCTCGTATAGATTTAGATGAATTATCATATGAATTAAGACATAAAGCGAATACTGAAACCTCTAAGCAAAGAAAAGCTGAGGCTTTAAAAAGATTAAATGTAGTTGAAGCATTCAGAGATTCTCAAAAAAATAGAGAAAACAGACCTGAATGGATGATTATGAAAGTAGTTCCGGTAATACCACCAGAATTACGTCCATTAGTTCCTTTAGATGGGGGTAGATTTGCTACCTCAGATTTAAATGACTTATACCGTAGAGTAATTATCAGAAATAATCGTTTAAAAAGACTAATGGAGATTAAAGCTCCTGAAGTAATTTTACGTAATGAAAAACGGATGTTACAAGAATCTGTAGATTCATTATTTGATAACACACGTAAATCCTCAGCTGTAAAAACAGAATCTAACAGACCACTAAAGTCTTTATCAGATTCTTTAAAAGGTAAACAAGGACGTTTTCGTCAAAACTTATTAGGAAAACGTGTTGATTATTCTGCACGTTCTGTAATTGTTGTAGGGCCAGAATTAAAGTTATCTGAATGCGGTATTCCTAAAGAAATGGCAGCGGAACTTTACAAGCCTTTTGTAATTCGAAAATTAATCGAAAGAGGAATTGTAAAAACTGTAAAATCTGCAAAGAAAATTATAGATAGAAAAGAACCAGTTGTATGGGATATTCTAGAAAATGTGATCAAAGGACATCCAGTTTTATTAAACCGTGCTCCTACATTACATAGACTAGGTATTCAAGCATTTCAACCAAAATTAATTGAAGGTAAAGCTATTCAATTGCATCCATTAGTATGTACTGCCTTTAATGCCGATTTTGATGGAGATCAAATGGCTGTTCACCTTCCGCTAGGACCTGAAGCTATTTTAGAAGCGCAACTCTTAATGTTGGCTTCTCACAATATCTTAAACCCTGCAAATGGTGCACCGGTTACTGTACCTTCTCAAGATATGGTATTAGGTTTATACTACATGACCAAAGAAAGAAAATCCACTAAAGCTGTTCCTGTAAAAGGAGAAGGCTTAACTTTTTATTCTCCTGAAGAAGTAACTATTGCTTTTAATGAAGAAATGGTTGAATTAAATGCAGGGATTAAAGTAAGAACAAATGATATTGACGAAGCAGGTAATTCTGTTAAGAAAATCATTGAAACTACTGTTGGTAGAGTTTTATTTAATGAAGTTGTTCCAGAAGCTGCAGGTTATATTAACGAAGTATTAACTAAAAAATCTCTTCGTGGAATTATCGGTGGTATTTTAAAAGTTACAGATATTCCAACTACAGGAAATTTCCTAGATGAAATTAAAAATATGGGATATAAATTTGCCTTTCAAGGTGGTTTATCTTTCAGTTTAGGAGATATTATTATTCCAGAAGAAAAATCAACTATGATTGCTGAAGCCAATAATGAGGTAGATGGAATTGTAATGAATTATAACATGGGTATGTTAACGCAAAAAGAGCGTTACAATCAGGTAATTGATATTTGGGGAAGAACCAACAATCAATTAACTGAATTATCTATGAAGCGTTTACGTGAAGATCAACAAGGATTTAACTCAGTATATATGATGTTAGATTCTGGAGCTAGGGGATCTAAAGAACAGATTCGTCAGTTAACCGGAATGCGTGGATTAATGGCAAAACCAAAAAAATCTACTGCAGGTGGTGGTGAAATTATTGAAAATCCAATTCTTTCTAACTTTAAGGAAGGATTATCTATTCTAGAATATTTTATCTCTACGCATGGTGCTCGTAAAGGTCTTGCCGATACAGCATTAAAAACTGCCGATGCAGGATACTTAACACGTCGTTTAGTAGATGTTTCTCAAGATGTTATTATCAACGAGTATGATTGTGGTACCCTTAGAGGATTAGATGTTACGCCATTGAAGAAAAACGATGAGATTGTAGAATCGTTAAGTGATAGAATTGAAGGAAGAGTAGCTTTACAAGATGTTTTCCATCCATTAAATGAAGATTTATTAGTTGGAGCGGGTGAGGTAATTACCTCTCAAACTGCAAATACCATAGAAGCTTCAGGATTAGATGTTGTTCAAGTCCGATCTGCATTAACGTGTGAGTCTCAAAGAGGAATTTGTGCAAAATGTTATGGTCAAAGTTTATCTACACTTAACAATGTTCAAATAGGTGAAGCTGTAGGTGTTATTGCGGCTCAATCTATTGGAGAACCAGGTACACAATTAACATTAAGAACATTCCACGTAGGTGGAGTTGCAGGAAACATATCTGAAGATAATAAGTTATCTGCTAAGTTTGACGGTAAGGTAGTTATCGAAGACCTTAGAACTGTTGAAGGTAAAGATTCTGAGGGTAAAGCTGTAGATATTGTAATATCTAGAACTGCTGAAATTAAAGTAATCGATAAAAAGACAGATATTACCCTTAGTACAAATATTATTCCTTACGGATCTATTATTTTCAATAAGAAGATAAAGTCTATCAAAAAAGGTGATGTAATTTGTCAATGGGATCCATTTAACGGTGTAATTGTATCTGAATTTGGAGGAAAAGTAAAGTTTGATAACCTTGAACAAGGAGTAAATTACCAAGTTGAGGTTGATGAACAAACAGGTTTCCAAGAAAAAGTAATTACAGATTCAAAGAATAAGAAAATTATTGCTTCTTTAATTATTGAAGATAAAGATGGTAATGCTTTACGTTCATATACCCTTCCTGTTGGAGCTCATTTAATGGTAGATAATGGAGAAAGTGTAGAAAGTGGTAAGACATTAGTAAAGATTCCAAGAAAATCTGGAAAAGCTGGTGATATTACTGGAGGTCTTCCAAGAGTTACTGAATTATTTGAAGCACGTAATCCTTCAAATCCAGCTGTGGTTTCAGAGGTAGACGGTGTCGTTTCTTTTGGTAAAATCAAGAGAGGTAACAGAGAAATTATTGTTGAATCTAAAACTGGAGATATTAGAAAATATTTAATTAAACTTTCTAATCAAATCTTAGTTCAAGAAAATGACTTTATTAAAGCTGGAATGCCCTTATCAGATGGAGCAGTTACTCCTATAGATATTTTAAGAATTCAAGGGCCTTCTGCTGTTCAACAGTATTTGGTGAACGAAATTCAAGATGTATATCGTCTACAAGGTGTGAAAATTAATGATAAACACTTTGAGGTAGTTGTTCGCCAGATGATGCGTAAAGTAAGAATCATAGACTCTGGAGATACTTTATTCTTAGAAAATCAATTGATTCATAAGAATGACTTTATTCTAGAAAATGATGCTATTTACGGTATGAAAGTTATCGAAGATGCTGGTGAATCTGAAAATGTAAAAGCAGGTCAAATTATTTCTGCACGTCAATTAAGAGATGAAAATTCTTTATTGCGAAGAAATGATCAAACTTTAGTTGTTGCAAGAGATGCACAACCTGCAACAGCAGAACAAGTTTTACAAGGAATTACAAGAGCTTCTCTTCAAACTAAATCGTTTATTTCTGCGGCATCTTTCCAAGAAACGACGAAAGTATTGAACGAAGCTGCTGTTAATGGAAAAGTAGATCATTTAGAAGGCTTAAAAGAAAATGTTATTGTAGGTAAGAAAATACCAGCAGGTACTGGAATGAGATCTTACGATCATTTAATTGTTGGTCCTAAAGAAGAAATCGAAAATAGCTTTAATTAGTAAATATAATGGCTGAAAATCAACAAAAAAAAGGGCAAATTAATATTGAGTTAGATGAATCTGTTGCGGAAGGAACGTATTCTAATTTGGCAATTATTAATCATTCTGCCTCTGAGTTTATTGTAGATTTTATCAGAATAATGCCTGGAGTACCAAAAGCAAAAGTAAAATCAAGAATTATTTTGACTCCACAACACGCTAAAAGGCTCACAAAAGCTTTAGCTGATAACATTTTGAAGTTTGAGAAAGCTCATGGTGAAATCAAAGATTACGAGCAACCACCAATTCCAATGAATTTTGGACCTACAGGTGAGGCATAAATTATAAAAACCCAAAACTAATGTTTTGGGTTTTTTTATGATGTAGAAATTATATTTTTCTAGTTTTATTTAATAACCAAAAGTCTGCTAAAACTAAAGCTGTTAAAGCTTCAATTACAGGAACAGCTCTAGGAACAACACAAGGGTCATGACGTCCTTTTCCCATAATTTCTGTTTCATCTCCTTTAGAATTTATTGTAGGTTGGTTTTGCATGATGGTAGCTACAGGTTTAAAAGCTACTCTAAAGTATATATCCATTCCATTAGAAATACCGCCCTGAATACCACCAGATAGATTTGTTTGGGTAGTTCCGTCTGCATTAAAAATATCGTTATGTGAACTTCCTAGCATTTTGGTTCCTTCAAAACCACTCCCAAACTCAAAACCCTTTACGGCATTTAATGAAAGCATTGCATTTCCTAAAGCAGCATGTAGCTTATAAAAAATTGGTTCTCCCAAGCCTACAGGAATATTTTTGGCTACACAAGAAATAGTTCCTCCTATGGTATCACCTTGCTTTCTAATTTCTTTGATTTTATTTATCATTCTTTCAGCCATTTTCTCATCTGGACAACGAACAATATTAGATTCAGTTTTTGAGAAATCTAACTGATTATATTCTTTATTCATTTCTATGTTACCGACAGAGGAGGTATAGGCATTTATAGAAATTGTAGATATCAATTGTTTCGCTAGAGCACCTGCTACTACCCAGTTGGCAGTCTCTCTTGCAGACGATCTTCCTCCACCTCGGTAATCTCTAATACCAAATTTCTTATCGTAGGTAAAATCTGCATGGGAAGGTCTATATACATCTGTGTTATGTGAATAATCGTGAGATTTTTGATTGGTGTTTTTAATAATAAATCCAATTGATGTTCCTGTGGTCTTCCCTTCAAAAATTCCTGAAAGAAATTCTACAGTATCTGGTTCTTTACGTTGAGTAACAATTTTAGATTGCCCAGGTTTCCTTCTATTTAATTCCTCTTGAATAGCCTCTAAATTTATCAAAAGTCCCGCTGGAAAACCATCAATAATACCCCCTATGGCTGAGCCATGAGATTCTCCGAAGGTAGTTAGTTTTAATATATTTCCAAATGAATTAAAAGCCATTAAAAAAGATCTAAAATTTTAGATGCTAAGATACTATAAAAATCAGGAAACCATAGTTTTATTGCCATTGCTAATACCATAATAATTAAGACTTTTTTTACGAATTTATCACCTTTATCTACAGACCACCTACTCATAAACCACCCTCCAGTAGCATTACCTAAAGATAAAATTAGACCGTACTTCCAATTAATACTATCGTTATAAGCAAAAATAGCTACAGCTGCCAAGGTATAGATAAGAGCCACAGTTACCTTGATTGCATTACTCTTCACTAATGAAAATTGATTTATGCTAGACAAAGTTAATAAGATAATAAAACCCACTCCAGCTTGTATAAATCCACCATACAAGCCAATGAAAAAGAAGGCTATCATGCTTAGCCAAAAATATTTACCTGTAATTCTTTCTAGAGTTTTATGTGAAGTATCACTAGGTTTAAATACCATATGTAAAACAATAATAACCATTACAATACCCAATATTTTATTGAATAGTTCACCCTCTATTTTTATCCCTGCAAATGCTCCAATGATGGCACCAATTGTTGCAGGTATTGCTAAATAGATACTAAAAGGATAGGTGTTTACACCTTTACTCTGAAAACCTTTTACAGCAAAGATGTTTTGAATTATAATAGCTATTCTATTAGTTCCATTTGCTATATTAGGAGGTAACCCAAAAAAAATTAACATGGGAAGTGTAAGTAAAGACCCACCACCTGCCAATATATTTATTATCCCTGCAATAAACCCTACAAGAACTAACAAAAAATAGTCTAACATTTTATGAAATTATTAGATAAATGTATTACAAATAAAGTAGAAATACCTTCAAAAAATAATCTATTAAAAAACACATAAATACTTTTAAAAAATCAAAACCTTTTCTATATTTGCAGCCGCTATATATGGCGTGACCGGAGAAATGGCAGAGTGGTCGAATGCGGCAGTCTTGAAAACTGTTGACTGTAACAGGTCCGGGGGTTCGAATCCCTCTTTCTCCGCAAAAGAAACCCACAATAATTATTGTGGGTTTTTTTATAAATATTTAATTCTCATTTTTTTTCGCCTCCTTTATCTTTTAAAATAAATTCAAATATCAAGTTTTCAACAGTAATATTTTTGAATGAAATAAACTTAAAAGTTTAAATTAAATATTAAAAAATTCATAACTTAGAAATCTATAATTAATCTATGATTTCAAATAATTTGATAAATTTTTCTCCAATTTCTCTCAAAGAAATGGATAACGTTTCATTATTGAGGAGAGTTGATACCAAATTTTTAACCACAGAGAAAAAGTTATTAGAGATTTTATCCTTGATTTCTTCTGATTATAATATTTTAGACATCGATGATAAAAGACTGATGAAATATTCTACTTTGTATTTTGACACCAATGATAAAATATTATACAAGCACCATCATAATAAAAAAGGAAATCGTCATAAAATAAGAATGCGAAAATATATAGACTCTAACATTTGTTTTTTGGAGATTAAAAAAAAGAATAATGCCGGAGTCACCAATAAATATAGATGCTCCATTGATGATTTTGAAACTAAATTATCACCGTCATCATTAAAATTTATTAAAAAAAATACAGATAATTCACAAATTTTAAATCCAGTATTATCAAATACCTTTAACCGTTTTACCCTTGTTAATAAAAAACAACCTGAGAGAGTTACTATTGATACTCAAATACTATTTAAAACAGATAATGCCACTAAAACACTAGACAAAATTGTAGTAATAGAAGTTAAACAAGAAAAAGGAAAGGAAAATACTGCAATTTATAAAGCTTTAAAAATGAAACAAATATCAATTGTAAGCTTCAGTAAGTATTGTGTCGGTATATCAAACCTTATACCTTCAATTAAATCAAACCAATTCAAAGAAATAAATTTAAAACTTAATAAACTACATAACTAACATGGAAATATTTGGAATTCCTTTATTTGACGATGATTTTTATAAAATGCTGATTAAGCTCATCATTAATGTAATCTTTTTAACAGGTATTATTCGATTTATTTATTATAAATATTCAAAGAAAAAAGAATATCTCTTTACATTTTATCTCATAGGAACAGTGGTTTTCTTTTTGTGTTTTACTCTTAAAAAGTATGAATTAGATTTGGGTATGGCTCTCGGTTTATTTGCAATTTTTGGGATTTTAAGATATCGAACTACACCGATAGATGTTAAAGAAATGACTTATCTTTTTGTTGTTATTGGTATTTCTGTTATGAACGCATTATCTAATAAAAAAATGAGTTATGTTGAGATTTTGTCAGCTAACTCCATTATTCTTTTAGTGGTCTATTTTTTTGAAAGATTTTATAATCAAAATATGGTTTTAAAAAAAGATATTATTTATGAAACTATTGAAAATATTCACCCTGATAATCACATTAAGTTAAAGGAAGATATTCAAAAAAGATTAGGGGTTCAAATCGTAAAGCTAGAAATTGGAGATATTAATTTTCTTAGAGATACTGCAGAAATAACCGTTTACTATAAAAATTAAAATTTTGAAAATATCAATTAATATTATTTATCGTTTTTTTTTAGTCTTATTATTCTCTATTGTTCAGAATAGTTATGCTCAGAATCTTTCAGATACTGAAGGATGGAGCTCTATAGAAGTAGGTTTAAATATTTCAAATAAGTTATCCTTTTCTGTATCTGAACATTTAAGGTACAGAAATAATATTTCTACTATGAGTTCTTATTTTACTCAACTTGAAACCTCTTATGAAATTTTTAAAGATTTTAATTTAGGGGGTGGAGTTCGTTTTATAAGAAAGAATGATGATGTTGGAAATATTCAAGGACTCGAAACTCATTTTAGATATCAATTTGAAATAAATTACAAGCATAATCTAAAAATGCTTACCCTTTTTTATAGATTAAGATATCAACATAAAAATGAACTTGGTCTCCTTGAAGTAGAAGATAACATTCCTAACGAGTATATGAGATTTCGTGCGGGCTTAGGGTATAAATTTAAAGATTCTGGTTTAGGGTTAAAATTAAAAGGTGAACTTTTTAATCAAATACAAAAAGAAAATATAGAAAATGGTTTCAATCGATATCGTTTAACTTTTGAATCGTATAAAAAATTTAAAAATTTTGGAAAAGTCTCTCTGTTTTATGGATTTCAGAAGAATTTTAATAGAATAGAGTTGAAACAAAAATCTATTCTTGGTATTAAGTATAAATACAGTTTCGATTTATACTAAACATCAAACAGTAATGAAAAAGTCTATATTAATATTATTTGCTTCTTTTTGTTTTTTATATGGCTATGGACAAGAATCTCCTGAGATAGATTCATTATTTAGAAATAGTTATACTGTTTTTGAACTACAGAGACTACCCAATGGTATGTATAGAGATGCTACACTTTTTAGTGGTTCTGATTATCACCCAATTTCAATAGCTAACACAGGTATGGGATTGATTGCACTCTGCATTGCCGATGCAATGGGATGGATTAATAATGCATCAGAGCTGGTATTGAATACTATTAAAACAGCAACTGGTCATACTTCTGGTTTTTCACCAGATAGGACGCCAAACGGTTATTATCGTCATTTTATGGATGTTAATTCAGGTGAACAAGCATGGAATTCAGAGTATAGTACTATTGATAGTGCAATTTTGGTTTCTGGAGCTTTATTCTCCATGAATTATTTTCAAAATGATAGTATTACTCATTATACCACAGAACTTTGGAACTCTATTAATTTCAACGATGCTATTGATAATTCCTCAACAGGACAAGTCTATTTGAGTATGAACTCAGATGGTAGTGGTCTAAATAATTCGTTAACTAGTCCATATAACGAATATATGATTGTAGCTTGGCTCGCTAAAAATTACTCAACTGTAGGAGGTAATTTAGGTACTATTTTGTGGAATAATCATTATAATTCTCCAAGTTTATTACCATCAATATTATATCAAGGAAATTCTGTACTCTCAGATAATAATAATTCTTTTCTCTCTTCATTTACGCATCAGTTTAATTATTTCCTATGCAATTATTTTACTACTTCAACTGAATATTTAACTTATTTTAAAAATTCTCAAGAAGCTGATCGTTCTTGGTGGCAAAATATGGATTATAATTTATTTGAATGGGGTTTAGGTGCTGGTAGTGCAATAACCTCTTCCTATCATGCTGATGCAATTAATAATAATGAAGATTTGATTGTTTCTCCTCAAATAATAGCTGGTTATATTCCTGTAAATCCAGAAAGCAAAAGTAACTTGATTGATTTATGGAACTCTAATTTAGGAAAGTTTAATCTTCCAAATGTAAATAATGATCCTATACTATGGAGGTACAGTAAGTCTAATACCACATGGATACCCAATGAAATTATTGGTATTGATTATTCCTCTATGCTATTTGGTTTGTCTACGCTAACCGAGTACTTAGGGATTGATTTCTTTTCAACATATAATGACTTTTTTACATCATCGGCTCTTAGTATAGATCAATTGGAGTCAACGTTTGAAATTAAAGTTTACCCAAATCCAACATCAGATCATTTGTATATTGAGTTAGGTAAATTCTGTAAAAATATTTCAATTTCCATCTTAAATTCTCTAGGACAGCCTGTTTTGAGAAATACATACGATAACTTAGAAAAAATAAATATTCCATTAAAACTTCATAAGGGGCTCTATCTTTTAACTATAGATTATAGTGAAGGAATTGAAACATCTAAAGTAATTATAAGATAACCCATTTGATTTAAAAAAAACCTTTAATAATATTTATAACCCTAGTATAGGTTTCCTATACCTACAATCTTTAAATTAATGTATTGTCTAAAATTACAAATTAGATAGTTTAATAATTAGTTGACTTTTTTATTTTCTACCTTTAAAAAAGTATCTTTGATATCCATATTTAAAATATATTTTTTTATATATGATCTCGGTCTTTTCACATTAAATATCACATATTATTTGTATTTACAAAAACGCTTACACATGAAAAAATTAATTGTTCTTATTGCTCTATTAGTTTTATTTTCTTGCGAAAATAATGAAGCTCCAAAATTTTTTAAAACATATGATGAAACTGAACTTATAAAAAATCAACAAGATCATAAAATTTCTAGAATGAAATTTAAGTTAATTCAATCTAAGGTTTTGGATATGAACGCTAATTTTAGACCGTTCAATAATGAGCTTGCTACTAATTTTTCTGAAGAAGAATACAATAAGTTAAAACCTTTAATTTTAGAGCAAAACATACCCTCTATTCAAAAAAGTATATCTGAAGGACTTTTATCACATGAAAAATTAACTTTATTTTATTTATATAGAATACGGAAATTTGAAAGTAATAATGAAACCGCATTGAATGCCATTATTTCTTTAAATCCAAATGTTCTAGAAGAGGCAAGGGCAAGAGATCTCAATAGAGATAACAATAAACTTTTGTTAGATATGTCTATGTACGGAATGCCAGTGTTAATTAAAGATAATATTAATACAGCTGGAATGCCAACAACAGCAGGTGCTATAGTTTTATCAAAAAACAAGAATACCGAAGATGCATTTATCATAAAAAAATTAAAAGAAGCAGGTGCAATTATCTTAGGAAAGTCTAACTTAAGTGAGTGGGCTTATTATTTTTGTGGTACTTGCCCAGTAGGTTATAGTGCTTCGGGTGGGCAAACTCTAAACCCATATGGTAGAGCTATTTTTGAATCTGGAGGATCAAGTTCTGGAAGTGGTGCTAGTGTTGCAGCAAATTATGCCGTTGCAGCTGTTGGTACAGAAACATCGGGGTCTATAACTTCTCCATCTAGTCAGAACTCTATTGTAGGTTTAAAGCCTACTGTTGGGTTGTTAAGTAGAACTGGAATTGTTCCTATTTCTACTACTTTAGATACCCCAGGGCCTATGACTAAAAACGTTACTGATAGTTATATTTTGTTCAATTCAATGTTGGGTTTTGATGCTTCTGATCCAAAATCTATTGAAGTTGATGAAGATTTAGCTGATCTAGAAGAATCTTTCAAAGGAAAACGATTTGGAGTATTTAAAGATATTTTTAGAGATTCAATTTTTAAGAAAAATATGGATCAAATTCAAGAAGCTGGTGGTGAAATAGTAG
>Ga0209406_1001862_pt1 | contig 14735 bp, 12 predicted proteins | sample COGITO_mtgs_1204_FD_184808 | JGI IMG/M metagenome (GOLD analysis project Ga0209406, IMG submission 184808) | Pelagic marine microbial communities from North Sea - COGITO_mtgs_120426 (SPAdes) (version 2) | ecosystem: Environmental > Aquatic > Marine > Epipelagic ...
TCATTATACTTTTTAGCGGTTAGACGATTCCTGTCTTCAGCTCTGACCCAAAACTCTCTAGAATCATCTCCCTGAAACATCACTCCGTCTTTTTGAGATTGGTGATAAAAAATGGCATGTCTTTTTCTTAATACTTGATCTGGACTCAAGGGAACAGCCATGTCTATTTCGTGAGATTCCCATTCATGCCATGCGCCACGATATAACCAAACCCAACAATCTTTCATGTACTTTTTAGCTTTCACTTTTTCTAATGATATAAACAAAGCATCTAAACATACTTTATGAGTCCCATGTGGGTCAGCCAAATCTCCGGCAGCATAAATTTGATGCGGTTTTATTGATTCTATTAAGTCGGTCATTATATTTATATCCTCTTGTGATAAACTGCCTTTTTTAATGGTGCCTGTTTCATAAAAAGGGAGGTTTAAAAAATGAACATTTTCATCTGATAAGCCTAAATATCTTGTGGCTGCAAGTGATTCACTCTTCCTAATTGCACCTTTTAAATGTCTTACTTCTAAAGAATCTACAGTATCATTTTTGTTTTTTATAAAGTCAATAATCGTATTAACTTTTTTAGAACCCTCATTTATCTCTTCAGAAATTTCTGCAAATTTTAAAGCTTCTTTGTCAGACACGGCAATATTTCCAGAGGTTTGATAGGCTACATGAACTTCATGTCCTTGTTCTACAAGACGATCTAAAGTACCTCCCATAGAAATAACATCATCATCTGGATGCGGGCTAAAAATAATAATTCTCTTTCTTACCGGAGCACTTCTTTCTGGCCTGTTAGAGTCATCGGCAAAAGGTTTACCACCGGGCCAACCAGTAATTGTATGCTGCAGTTTATTAAAGATTTTTATATTTAAATCGTAAGCGGTATATTTATGTGTTAAAAGGGCAGACATGCCATTGTCATTGTAATCTTTGTCTGTTAATTTTAATATGGGTTTTCTTAATAAATTACTCAACCATACAATTGCCTTTAATTTTAAATGATCATCCCAAATACAGGATTTTACTAGCCAAGGAGTTTTTACACGGGTCAATTCTGTTGAGGCTTCTTCATCCATCACAAAAGTAGTATTGTTGTGTTGCTGTAAATAAGTTGCAGGTACATTAGGACTAATTTCTCCCTCTATTGTTTTTTTAATTATTGTACTTTTATTTGATCCCCAAGCCAACAATATAATTCTATCAGCATTTTTAACAGTTCCAATACCCATGGTAATTGCTTTTCTAGGAACATTTTCTATTCCCTGGAATGAGGGCGCAGCATCTATTCGAGTGATATGATCTAAAGTAATTATCCGAGTAGCTGAGTTTGCATGAGAACCTGGTTCATTAAAACCAATATGCCCGGTTCTTCCAATCCCTAATAATTGGAAATCTAAGCCACCACTTTTTTTAATTCTCATTTCATAATCTACAAAATATTGATATAGACTTTCAAGAGGTATTGTTCCCTCCGGAATATTAATATTTTCCGGTAAAATATCTATGTGATTAAAAAGATGTTCGTGCATAAAATAAAAATAACTTTGAATATTATTTTTATCCATAGGGTAGTACTCATCTAAATTAAAAGTAACAACATTTTTAAAGCTCAAATTATCTTCTTTATGCATTCTTACCAATTCTTCATATACTTTTATAGGAGAGGAACCAGTTGCTAAACCCAAGACACACTTTGATTTTTCTTTTTCTTTTTTTCTTATTAATTGTGCAATTTCCTGAGCAACTAGAATAGAAGCATCTAGGGATGATTTGTATATTATATTATGAATTTTTTCAAATCTTGTATCTTCAAATTGGCCCACTGGTTGATACATCGTTTGTGCTGGATGTTGCATGTTTTTTAATTTTAAAAATAAATGTAGGACTGTTGCCCATAATTATTTAATTTTTTCGACCAAAAACAAAAAATTACCTACAAAAAACAAGATAAATTCATACGGGCATTAAGACCCATATAATGAATGCGATTAAAATACTTTGATAAAATAGAAAGATGAACTGAAAACAAAATTCAGATACTTCTCTTTAAAATCCTTAAAAAAAATAAAAACCCTGTGAATCAGTTCTTTGCTTTAGAAGGTTTTTAACAGCATCTTCTTATTATGGAGAGCTGGTTATTGTTTATTTAGAAGGATTAAGTTTATAGTTATAATAAATAATGAGTTTAAAAATCGAAGAAAAGGAACCCCGTATTGAAATTTTAGGTTGCAAAATTTTGTTTTTTACAGCCCTTTTTATATTTAGAATCTCCCTTTAACGAAGTCGCTGTAAACGATCCTATGACCATGATTATTATTTGACATCGTTGGAGCACATTTGATATTTATTATTTCTTCCAAGTACCTCCATATGTGTAATTAGGATTGTCTTTTTTGAGGTTTATCAGACATTCCTTACAAACAAATACCCATTCTTTGGGATTTTTATATTGTATCCTGTACATCGTAGCATAATTGATATTACAAACTTCACAAGACTTACTTCGTTGTTTCATAATTCAAAACAAAAGAATAGAGTAGGTTTCCTCTTCTGAAAAGGTAGCTGATTACGATGATGAAAACTGTAAGCACCCTTTTTCTGTGATTTATTTGTTGACATAACTAGGCTTTATTATAAAATGATGATTTATAATTTTTATTTTCGCCTTGCTTGTATACAGTGTAACTGAACCACTCGTGAATGCAATATGCTCCTGTTTCTCCTTGTTTATTGATCGCAATAAAACCTACTTGAAAATCTTTAAAACGATCTCCAGATTTTTTCACGATCCTTCTTACTGCCTCTTCACACGCTTCTTGAGGTGTTTTTCCTTGACGCATTAATTCAACTATTAAAAAACTTCCTACAATCTTTAAGACCTCTTCTCCCATTCCTGTAGCAGTGGCTCCGCCAATTTCATTATCGATAAATAATCCTGATCCAATAATTGGAGAATCACCAACTCTACCTGCCATTTTATAGGCCAATCCACTTGTTGTGCAGGCACCAGAAATATCCCCTTTAGTATCTATTGCTAACATTCCAATAGTGTCGTGATTTTCAATATTTATAATTGGTTTATATTGCGAGGTTTCCTTCCATTTTTTCCAGGCTTTTTTTGAGGATTCAGTGAGTAAATTTTCTTTTTTAAAGCCCTGTTCGTAGCCAAATTTTTCTGCACCTTTTCCAGTCAATATCACATGTGGTGTTTTTTCCATTACTTTTCTAGCTAAAGAAATAACGTGTGTAATATTTTGCACATACATGACTGCACCATAATTTCCATCTTTATCCATAATACAGGCATCAAGGGTCACATTTCCGTCTCTATCAGGCAATCCTCCTTTTCCTACAGAAAAGTTTTTTACATCAGCTTCTTCTATCATGCAACCTTGTTCTACTGCATCTAGAGCGGTGCCCCCATTTTGAAGTACTTCCCATGCTTTGGCTGTTGCATTGGGAGTCTCCCAAGTAGCAATAACAATTGGTTTTATAGCTAAATTACCACTTGTATATCCACCGTTGTTTTTAGTACTATTTTTGCAACCAATAACTGAAGCTGAAGCGACCACACCTAGTGAAGATAGTGATGCGTTTTGTAAAAATTTTCTTCGTTTCATTTAGAATTATTTTATTTCAATTTCATCTACAAACAACCAAGATTTTCCGTCATAAGGAGCACCTAAATGCCATTTTGGTAGATTTCCGTATTTTTTTGCAATTACTTTGATATACCTCGCTTTTGCTGACTTAGAAAAAGCCAATGTTTCAATTTTAATTTCTCCAGTATTTGTAGGTGGATTAAATGTCCAGTTCTTGTATTTTTTATAATTTACCCCATCTAATGAAGTAAATATTTTCAGGTCTCTAGGGAGAAATATCCAAGAGCGTTGATCTCTTAAAAATGAAATTTTTACATTGCTTATCAACGTATCTTTTCCTAAATCAACAACAGCATGAAGATCTGTGTTAGAATACCCTTGCCATGTTCCTGTTCTAAAATCTTCTGTCCCGAACAGACCGTCAATTAAAGCATCATTACCTCCTGCACTGAATTGGTTTACATAGTCTGAGTATAACTTAATTTTAAGATTGGGGTTTCTTTTATGAAAATCGGTTGAAATTACAGCACTTTTTTTATCACCTTTTTGAGCATATGTAGATAGGTTTATAGATTTATCTACAATAAATGGTTGAGTATATCTTTTAAAATTTCCTTTGGACCCTTTTCTAAAAAATATAGTAGCATCTTTTTGAACACATTCCAAGGCAATTTCGGTACTTTCTTTAAAAACAATCTCCCCTTTTTTAATAAATGGTGCAGGAATTATTTTAAAATCTTTAATTTCTGTAGATGGAATAAATGCGTTATTTGTTCCCCAACTTGTTGGTTTGTTGGTCATTTCAAAAACTAAATTTCCTCCATTCATAATATCTGTATGATTGATAAAAGAGTATACATAGTCATTTCCGTTTAACTGCACTGCTTGAATGTATTTATTTTCTTTTGAGTTGTTTTTTGCTTCAACGGTGAAGGTATTGCCATTTTCTAAATTGAAGGTTCCTTTATTAAATAAGGGGCTTCCAATAATATATTGATTTGATCCTGGCGTAACCGGATAAAACCCCAAAGAACTAAAAACATACCAAGCACTCATCTGACCACAATCTTCATTTCCTGAGATTCCATCTGGAGAATTTGTATACAATTCGGTTAAAATCTGACGAGTCTTTTCTTGTGTTTTATGAGGTTTGTTTATAAAATTATATAAATAAGCCATGTGATGACTTGGTTCATTACCATGCGCATATTGCCCAATTAAGCCTGTAATATCTACTTGATTTCTGCCTGAAGTTTTATTCTCTGCCACAAAGAGTTTGTCTAACTGTTCTTCCAATACATTTTTCCCTCCCAATAAATTGATAAACCCAGTAATATCTTGAGGGACATAAAAACTATACTGCCATGAGTTGGCCTCTGTATAATTAAAATTTACCTCATAAGGATCAAAAGGAGCAAACCATGTGTTTCTAAAACGACCTCTCATAAATTTGGAGCTAGGATCAAAAACATTCTTATAGTTTTGAGCTCGCTCAAGAAAAGTTTTGTAATCTTCTTCTTCGCCCATTGATTTTGCCATCTTAGCAATAGACCAATCATCATAGGCATATTCTAATGTCTTAGAGACAGATTCTGATTCTTTCTCTACGGGAATGAACCCAATTTTTTTATAAGAGTCTAGGCCAAGTTTATCTTGTAAAGCAGAGTGTTTCATAGCCTCTAAAGCTTTTTTTGTATCATAATTTCGAATTCCTTTCAGATAAGCATCTGCAATTACAGGCACGGCATGATATCCAATCATACAGTCCGTATAATTTCCTGCTAAATCCCAAATTGGCATAATGCCACCTTCCTCATACTTTGCTAAAAAAGTATTGATAAAATCATTGGTTCTCTCTGGTTCTATAATGGTATATAAAGGATGGGCAGCTCGGTAGGTATCCCATAATGAAAACACAGTATAATATTCAAAATCCTTTGTTTGGTGAATGTTTAAATCCATTCCTCGGTATCTGCCATCTACATCTTGGTATAGGTTTGGAGCAAGCATGGTATGATACAAAGCGGTATAAAAATTTGTTTTGTTATTGAGATCGTCTGTCTCAATAACTATTTTTTCCAGTTGTTGTTCCCAATTTTGTTGGGCTTCTTTCTTTATGTCTTCAAAAGAGTTGTTTCCAATTTCTTGCTCTAAATTTTGTTTGGCTCCTTGTTCATCTACTGCCGAAATTCCAATTTTAATTAAAACGGGTTCATTGTTAGGATTGATAAACTCAAAACTTTCTTTTGTCGGGGATGCTTCATAAAGTCTTTCCCGTTCTTTTACAGGATGTGAAAACTGAATGTAATAAAATAAACGCTGATCTGTAGCCCAGGCTTTAGAGTGCCTAAAACCACTCACTTCTTTCTCGTTAATGATCGCTATTTTAAAGTCATTTAATTCATCTCGGTGTTCTAGATCTAATATCAGAACCTGATTTTTAGAAGACGGATATTGATACTTATGCATTCCGCTTCGTTTAGAAACTGTTAATTCTACCTCTATGTTAGTGTCATCTAAATGCACTTTATAGTAGCCTGGTTCTGCCACTTCATTTTCATGTGAAAAATGAGCTCGATAGCCTTCTTTACCATCTGCACCGTTATTAAAAATTGCATTATTGCTTGGCATCAATAGAACATCTCCGTAATCCGAAACTCCAGTTCCACTAAGATGAGTATGCGAAAACCCATAGATATACTTATCAGAATAATGATATCCAGAGCAGCCATCCCAACCATCTAGACGAGTATCTGGGCTTAATTGCATCATTCCAAACGGCATTGTAGCTCCAGGATACGTATGCCCATGCCCACCTGAACCAATGAAAGGGTTTACAAACTTAATTAAAGAATTTTCTTTGTTTTCTGGTTGATTATTACAAGAACATAACATCAAAAAAAACACAAGAATATATATTTTTTCTATTTTAACTTTTTTAATATTCATTTTTAATTCGAATTTGAGCTAAGTAAAAGTGAAAAAAAATTACTTTTCAACTAATTAAATTAGACAAACAACTACTGAGTTTAGCCAGACGTTAAAAACATCCATGAATTAACAAAAAATGATGCAATTTAATTTTCATTCAAATAGATTGTTAACTTTACACCACAATATACTAAATGAAAACAGATCTTTATTTAAAATTATTAATAATTATACTATTAACAGGATGCGGTCCTGAAATAGATAAAATAACTAACCCTTCTATTATTCCGAAACCTTTGTCTCAAAAAATTGGAAATGGTTACTTTATTTTTGATAATGACGTCGCGATTGTTTCTGAACCTAAACTTCAGGAGGTTTCAAACTATTTCGCCTTATATTTAAAAGAGAACTATAATTTTAAGTTTTCAAATAATAATAGTGCCAAAAAAATCTCTTTTAAGATTGATGATTTCGTTAAAAATGAAGAAGGATATGAATTAAAAGTAGAAAAAATAAGATTACAATTCCTAGTTACGGAATTATCCCTGAAGGAAAACAAGGAGTCGATCATAAATCATGGACATTTGTTGATGAACTTATTATAGAGTAATTATGATATTAGAAATTTGTGCTAATTCTTATCAATCTGCTATGAATGCCGAAAAAGCTGGAGCCCACAGAATAGAGTTATGTTCTGAATTATCTGTTGGCGGCGTCACACCCTCATATGGGTTACTTAAAAAAGTGATGCACAGTATAAGTATTCCCGTACTGGTTTTAATACGCCCTAGAAGTGGAGATTTTAGCTATTCTAATGCAGAATTTGAAATCATGAAAGAAAATATTTTACAATGCAAAGCCTTGGGTTGTGCTGGAATAGTTTCTGGAGTACTACATGCAAATAATACCATAGACATTAAAAGAACCAGAGAATTAATTGAACTTTCTAAACCCATGTCTTTTACTTATCACAGAGCTTTTGACGAGGTGTCAAAACCAAAAGAATCTCTTCTAAAATTAATTGAGATAGGGGTCGATAGATTGTTGAGTTCTGGTCTACAAGAAAAAGCATCAGATGGAATTGAATTATTAATTGAACTTCGAAAGACAGCACAAAACAAACTTACCATACTGCCTGGTAGTGGTATAAATCTAGAAAATTGTATGCTTTTTAAAAATGCTGGTTTTACAGAAATACATACTTCTGCCTCAAGAGAAATAAAAGGTAATTCTTATTCTTATTTTGGAAATACACCACAAACAGTTTCTGATATTGAAACAATCAAAAAAATATTAGATACGATAACATAAGCTTTTTTTTGAGACAAGCTTAGATCCTAAAAACCCCATACATCTTCGTATAATCGATGTTACAAATTTTACAGCATTTAATTCGTTGTTTCATAATTTACTTACCTCACCAGTAACCCAACTTTAGGTGTGTAATATAACCCCTTTCCAGATCTCTTTTTATACCTCTCGAGCGACTCCATGTAAGCATTCATTCCACCAATGGTACTTTTGTATGTTTAGGCGAGGAATGGCAGTTGCTGCTGCTAATTGGGATATTTTCTCTTCTAAGGTCATTTGTAAAACTAAGTCCATTGCTCTTGTTTCAAAGTCTAGAGATAGGTCAGAACACTTTTTGTCAATAACTCCTTGAGCTGTAGCGAAATTGCTAAATAATGATAAAGTAATAATCAAATGTAATCTATGAAATTTCATTTCTGTGTTTTAATTTAAATATACCCTATTAAGATTAGTTATAAACTTAAAGATAAATTAGGACCCACTTAATTTTTATAATTATTTATTAATATTTCTTATGAAAAGAACAGCGGTAAAAACACTTAAAATTTGGCATCTTATGCTACATAACTTGATATTATTAAATGAAACTAACTTGTTAATACCTTAAAAAATTTAATGAGCTTTTCTGCTCTTTAACCTTCCATAATACATGATGTATCCATAACAAATTATAGTTAATGTAAAAGCTGTTTTAAACCCAAAACTATCAATCAAATTACCAAATATAAAAGGAACAATTGCACCTCCTACAATTGCCATACAAAGCAATCCTGATGCCTGTGCTTTTAGTTCTCCTAATCCATCTAAAGTAAGTGTGAATATTGTAGGAAACATAATAGAATTAAACAATCCCACTGCTAAAATAGACCACATAGAAATCAATCCGTGCGTATTAATAGAGATTACGATCATCAGTATTGCCAGTAAAGCAAAAATACTCAACACTTTACCAGGGGCAATTATTTTTGTTAGATAAGCTCCTATAAAGCGACCAATCATGGCACCCCCCCAATAAAAAATAATAAAGATTCCAAGTAAGGATTTTGGATCCGAATTAGAAAATGTTTTATTAAAAGTACTTGCAATGGTATTGGCAATATTCATCATCATATCGTTTTCTGCTATAATTACTGCTAAATTCATATCGTCAAAATAATTCACCAAGAAACTACCAATCGCAACCTCTGCTCCCACATACACAAAAATACCCAGTGCTCCCATGAGCATTAACTTATTTTTTAACAACGAAAAGTATCCTCCTTTTGGGCTTTCTTGCATTACTTTTGGTAATTTTATAAAAGCAAAAATGAATGCCAGTAATCCAATAAAAGTAGCGATGAGTAAAAATGGTGTTTGAACTGTTGCTGCCTCTGCCGCATAATAATCTGCTTTTTCTAAGGTAGACAATACATTAATTTCTTCTGAGGTCTTCACAGAATCACTCAACAAGAATAGAGCCCCCACAACTGGCGCTATGGTTGTTCCTAAAGAATTAAAAGCTTGGGATAGGTTTAATCTACTGGAAGCACCCTCTTCTGAACCTAGTAAAGCGACATAAGGATTTGCTGCTACTTGCAACACAGTAATCCCACCTGCTAGTGTAAAATATCCAATTAAAAAAATAGTAAAATTTCTGAATTCAGCAGCTGGATAAAATAGTAAACAGCCTAAAGCCATAATTATTAAGCCTAAAACAATTCCTTTTCTGTATCCAATTTTAGACAAAAGAGCTCCAGCCGGAACTGAGACAACAAAAAATGCTGTAAAAAATGCAAACTGAACCAAAACAGTTTTGGCATACGACATTTCAAAAACATCTTTTAATCTTGGGACTAAGCTATCTACTAAAACAGTAATAAACCCCCAAAGGAAAAACAGGGTAGTTAAAAAAACAAGTGCACTCTTATATGATTTATTTGTTGGCATGATTAAACTTTATTAAAATAGGATGATTTATTTTCTTCTTGATCTAAACTTTATAAGTGAAATATTTTTGGTAAGTTACTAATTTTAAATTTTAGAGTTCCTCCAATAATTAACTAATCGTATATTATAAAAACAGTTAATAATATGACAATAAAAATTTATTCGAATTAGATTTTACAATGAACTTTTAAAGTAGAATACAAAAAGTTCAAGAGGCATACGAAGCTTTGAGTAATTTCTCTATTTTGTTAACTGAGAGAGGTTTGGATATAAATAGCACAAAGAAAATTGCAAAAGAATAAAGAAACTCATAAAAACGAAAAAGAAACTAAGTCAGTTAAAAATTTGAAAGGCTATTTTGTGCTCATTTTTTAATTAACGCCAAAATAGTAGAATCTAAAACAAAGTGTCTATTGGATTTTTTTAACCCTATAATAGAATCCTCTTCAGAAATTTTTTGAGCTATTGAAAAATGCAGATCTTTTAAGCTTTTGACCATCTATAGATATACTTTAAAAGGGTTTTATGATGGTAGTGAATCCTAATTTTAGTTAAAGCACGTCCTCTAAGTTCACTGTTGAAGAATAGTTGATTTATTTTTAAATTTTTTACATAAATATGTTTAATATGAATTGAAACTTTAAATAATTGAATCAATAATTTATCTGAACAATTACGTGATAAGGAAGATGCTATATGAACGTCAAATATTTTGAATAAATTAATATTATTTTTTAACTATTAACCCCAACCTGGAGGGCTTGGTGGACCATCTGGTGGAGTTTCTCCTCCTGAGCCACCATCAGATGGGCTTGGAGAAGCAGAAGAGGCTTGGGCCTTCATAGGATCTAGTATCATAAAAGTACCAATAGCAGTGAGCGCTGCATACTTTCCCATTTTCTTTATAGCATCCTTTCTACTAATTCCAGAAGGAGCAGTTTCTTCAGTGTTTTTTTTCATATTAATTTATGATAAGTTTTTTAGTCAAAACGATATTTCCTGATTTTAATTTAACAACATATATGCCCGCAGCCAACCCCTGTGTTGAAATTATCTGTGTATTAACATTGTTTGCTAAAGTTTTAAATATGACTTCTTTGCCAAGAATGTTATAGAGTCTAAAGTTTATCTGATTCGAATGATTGGTTGCGCCTTCTATAGTAATAAAGTTATTTAGATCTGACTTGTACACATTTAAAAGATGCGTATCTATATCGTCTTCGATAGATAAAGACGTAGTAGTTAAGTGTACAAAGAATCTACCTGCTCCACTTAAATTATCCTGAGGTGTTAATTCAAAGTCTTGTTCATTTAAAAGGATGATTGTTCCTTGCACATTATCCTCCAAATACACATGTGTATCTTCATAAATATCAAAGGTATCGATACTAATTCTAAAGTCGTTTCCTGCTTCTCTATTTATTACAATAGGGATCACTGCATCATTTACATTCTTTAATCCCATTGCATTAATAGTAAAACCGACTCCCTCATCTTCCTCCAGTAATCTTGATGTTAAAGCTGCTTGTTGGTTAAAATGGCCAGCATCATAACCAGGGTCTAATCCTAGATGAAGTCCCTCTTTAAAATAAAATTTCGTGTTGTCTATCTCCGAATCTCCCTTATAAAGTTTAAGAATTAACTCAAAAGAGTCTTTTACACTTCTGTTAAGTATCAAATCATCTCCACCAGTTATAGTTCTCATAGCTGTTGTAAAAGAAAGTACATCGGGATTTTCTACATTTGGATTATCAGATGCTACCATAAATGCTTGTCCTGGTGCAAGACGCAGGGCAGCACTCGTATTATTATAAACGGTATATCCAGATCCATCTGCATCATAGCCATAGATGGCTTCATAGGAATCGTCCAGCTTATCGCTATTAACCGTTAAAAAGTTGTTTGAACTATCTGCATTGGCATTTGCGTGGATGTATGAAGGGAAAGGATTTGCTACTAAATTCCATTTTGTTCCTGTAGTAGGTTGTCCTTCTCCTTCTCCTACTCCCTCACTAAAATCAACAATTGGCTGTGTTTTATTTGTAGCAGCTGGAGCTCCTGTGAATTTTAAAGTTCCACCACTTATTGTAGCCATTTGAAAGCCCATGCCCACAGGAAAGAAAATTTCGCCCTCTAACATAGCAGTGGTAAAGTTTATCCACTCATTCCCATAATTATCATAGCGTCCTATCGCGAATGTATCACCATTAGTAGCCAAGGTTGAGGCGTTTGCAGTAACAAATGAGTTAATAGATTGGCCGCTCACCGGAGATCCTATTAAATCCCACTCATTGGTCCCTACAGAATTAACATAACGATTATAGGTTATATTACCATTGACTTCATCTACAGTCCCGCCAATTATAATAGATGAAAACTCATCAGAATCTGAGTTTAAGGTAAATGTTCCAGCGTTTGAGAAGTTTCCACTCATGGTCACAGATCCTGTTTTTTCGATCGTAAAACTTTTCCCTGAAGCAACTGTGATGTCTTGAGCTTTTGTCAAAAAGGATACAAAACATAGTAATAGTGTTAACTTTTTCATGATATTTTAGTTATCAGAAATTAATTTTTCTACTAATTTTTCTAATCTTGAAATCTTATCGTCTTGTTCTTTAAGTGCATTAATAAGAACGGGTACAAGCCCTTGATAGTTTACCGCCAACATGTCTTTATCATCAGTTGTAACCAGTTCTGGGAACACCTTTTGTATGTCTTGAGCCAATACGCCAATTTTTTGTTTGCCGTCTTTTTTCATTGTATAACGCTTCCCATCAATTAGCAGTAGTTTGGCAAGAGTAGAGCCCAAAGACATAATATTTGCTTTAAGTCTTGCATCTGAAGAAACCACAACATCGCCACTTACAGTTAGGTCATTACTTACTGTAGTATCTCCGTTAGCCATTACTTTAAAAGCATCTGATTTACTCTGAAAAGTGGGTCCATTTCCAATTACAAAAAGTGTATTTGCTGAATTTACTGCCGTTGCACTTCCAGTTACTGTTGATCCACTTAAATTCCAGTGGCCAATCACTAATGAGGAGTAATCACTTGCAATTGAACCATATCCCATTGCTGTAGAATTAACTCCATTTGCTTTTGTGCCTCCTCCCGTAGATGTAGAATAATCCCCATTTGCTTCTGTCCAATATCCCATAGCTGTAGAGGTAACTCCGCTTGCTTCGCTGAGATGTCCTATTGCAAAAGACTTATCTCCATTTGCTTTTACTTTATATCCCATTGCTGTAGAAGAGTTTCCAGTTGCTTCTGTCTCTCTCCCTGATGCAAATGCACCTTCAGCAGTTGCTGTTGTAACATATCCAATTGCTGAAGCACTTGTTGACCCGGAATTATTTGTATATAGATGTTGTACTTGTGCATTGATACTACATGCAACAATCAAAGCTAAAAGTGTAAATATTTTTTTCATAGTAAATTATGATATTATTCTTGTTTGATAATTAATTCTTTAAACATTTCTTTTAATTCGTCTATTTCTGATTGTTGTTCTTTAAGTGCATTAATAAGCACGGGTACAAGCCCTTGATAGTTTACCGCCAGCATGTCTTTATCGTCTGTTGTAACTAGTTCTGGAAATACTTTTTGAATATCTTGAGCCAATACGCCTATTTTTTGTTTGCCGTTCTTTTTCATTGTGTAACGCTTCCCATCAATTAGCAGTAGTTTGGCAAGAGTAGCCCCTAGAGATACAATATTTGCTTTAAGTCTTGCATCTGAAGAAACCACAACATCGCCACTTACTGTTAAGTCATTACTAACAGTAGCGTTTCCATTATACATTACTTTAAAGGCATCAGATTTTGCATTAGAAGCAGTACCATTTCCAATTACAAAAGCAGTATTTGCATAGTTAGGTTCCGTTGCGCTATTGGTAACCGTTGAGCCGCTTAAATTGTATTGTCCAATTACTAAAGAACCAAAATCACTAGCTATGGTGTTTTTCCCTATTGCTGTAGAAGTATTTCCGCTTGCTGTTGTTTGATATCCAATGGATGTAGAACCATAACCGCTTGCAGTTGTTTGATATCCAATGGATGTAGAACCAAAACCGCTTGCAGTTGTTTTAAACCCCATTGCAGTAGAGGCACCCTCGGTGGATGAAGTTTGATATCCCATTGCTATTGATGCGCTATGAGTAGCTTGTGTTTCAAAACCCATTGCAATAGAGGTTTCTCCACTTGCTGTACTGCTATTTCCTATTGCAGTGGATGTTACTCCACTCGCACTGCTGTTATTTCCCATTGCAATTGATGCAGTATTTGTTGCAGAGGTTTGGTACCCCATGGCAATAGAGGTTTCTCCACTTGCTGTACTGTTATTTCCCATTGCAGTAGAAGCAGTATTTATTGCAGAGGTTTGATACCCAATTGCAGAAGCATTGGTTCCACTATTATTTGTACCACTAATTTTTATTTGTGCAGTGGTATTAATTCCGATACAAAACACTAAAATGATAAAAAGTTTATTCATGTTTATGAATTTTAATCTTAGGTAAAGAAATATTATTTAACAGATTTCATTTAAAGGTCTTCAATAATAAAAATTAAATTAGTTGTTTAAAAAGGCAATATTACTATTTATATACCATCGGAATAAAAGTTAAATTGTTTATAATATATCCGATTTTTTAATTTTTTGTCACTAATTTTTTTTAATCCATTTTCTATTTAGCTGATAATTCTATTTTCACAATAGAAAATTATAATTTATTTTTATGGAATTGAAGGTTGAACTATTGTTTGATAAAAGAGTAATTCGACCTATTTTATAGGTTGATGGATGACATCCATCAGGAAGTTTTTGGTTTTACCTTATTTTATGTATTTTTCTAAAGGTCAACAAGAATCAGCAGTATAATGACTAAATTATAATAAAATAGTAAAGAGAAATTAAAATAACAAGTATTTAAATCCGCGGAGCAACCTCTCGAGTAACCGATAT
>Ga0209406_1001863_pt1 | contig 14730 bp, 13 predicted proteins | sample COGITO_mtgs_1204_FD_184808 | JGI IMG/M metagenome (GOLD analysis project Ga0209406, IMG submission 184808) | Pelagic marine microbial communities from North Sea - COGITO_mtgs_120426 (SPAdes) (version 2) | ecosystem: Environmental > Aquatic > Marine > Epipelagic ...
TAACTTTAACGTCAGCAGAATCGCAGTAATATCTTCTGGCATTAAAAACATGGCGGTCTACTTGTTTTTTTAATGGTGAATTGAGTATCGTTTTTTTGCATAAATTTAATTGCCATTAATTAAATATCCATTAATTAAATACCCACTAACAGAAATAATAGATTTTGCTTTTTCCTGTTTTATAAAGTGAGAGAATTCATTGATTAATTTTTGTTGGCGAGTTGTTCGCTTGTCTTGTTGGATAATAACCATGGCCTGTTCAATGGCTGGGTAAAGTGAATGGTCTACTATGCAAAAATGAATATTTTTCATAGTGGCATGTTGCGCTTGTGCAGCGCTGATTATAGCTAAGTCAGCATTGCTATTTAACAGTAATTGCTGGGCATGCAATACATTTTTTCCCTTAACGATTCTGTATCGTGAAAAAATATCTTTCGATCCATGAATAAGCGAGTTAGCTGAAAATCCATAGGGTGCTGTTGCCGGGTTTGCAATAGCCAGCGTTGGTTTTGATGGCGATTGGAAAGCGCTAATAAATTCGATTAGGGTCGATTCTCTATTGATGGTTTGGTCGCAAGTGTTTTTGTTGTTGGCCTGAAAGGCCAGTGCTAATTGCCCATAAGCATAACTGTAGAGCGATGCTTTTTTAGCATAAGATTTTTCTATTAATAACTTGGGTCTTGCTGTATCGGCAGCAAAAAAAATATCAAAAGGTGCGCCTTGTGTTATCTGAGCATAAAGCGCGCCGGTTGAGCCGCTAATAATTTTTAGTTGATACTTGTTACTATCTGGCTGCTCTAATAAAAAATGTTTTACCAACTGCTGTAATGTCGGTTTAAAGTTTGCCGCTACGGCTAAATAGATAATGTCTTTTGAATGGTGATTTTTTGAAACGCGGCTATCAGCGGTTGGGTCGGTGCTGCCGACTGTTTTTTCTGCACTCTGTAAATGGTTTTCACTCTGTAAATGGTCTGCACTCTGTAAATGGTTTGCGCATAAAGTTAATGCGCTCAAACAAGCGATAAGCATAGTTTTTTTAAGCCACAAAAAAATGACTGAGTGAGGCATAGCTCTTTTCATATAGGCATAAGCTGGGTAAATAAAAGTAATGCTATGTTAGGTTAGAGTGGCCGTTAATGCTATACATGCGATGCATGTTCATATTGAAATTACGATGTTATTGCTTTCTTGGTGTGCGAGAAAAGCACCAGATGTCACAGCGAGCCGCACCGGCATCGAGTAAGCTTTTGGTTACGGCATTGGCGGTGGCTCCGGTAGTCACTACATCATCGACAATGGCAATATATTTACCTTTGACGTCGGCGTTGACGATAAATGCACCGCGTAAATTTTTGTGTCGCGCTGCTAAGCCTGCTTGTTGCTGAGGTGGATTATCAAAGCGACGCTCACAGAGATTAAAAGCCAGTTTAAGGCCTAGCGCTTTACAAATGGGTTTGGCGATTTCATTGGCTTGATTAAAACCGCGCTGTCGTAATCGATCAATATGTAGCGGTACCGGAATCACTAAGTCGATAGTGTCGGCGCTGTGTGCGTAATGTGATTGAATGGCTTCTACCATGTTGGCAGCAATGGGTAGGGTGGCAGATAGTTTACTGTGGTGTTTGAGTTGGTTGATTAACTTACCCGTTATAGGGTTATAGGATGTGGCGGTGACGCAGCAGTGAAAGCGTGGCGGCTGCTTGATGCATTGCGCGCAATGCAGAGCACCATCGCTCAGGCCGCTATCGAGATCAACCGCACAGCGAAGACAGCGCTGAGGGCTTTGGCATCCAGGTTTTAGCTGCTGCTGTCGACTTTGCCGTATAAACGCATTGCAGTTTTCGCATAGACGAGTGACTGAGTCAGCAGATTGTTCGCAAATCAGACAAGACGGAGGCATTAAAATACTCGCCAGCGCGCTTAGGCTAGTCGTGAGTGGCTTCAAATATAGTCTTATATGCTTGTAAACCTTCCTACTCCTTTCTGGTTGACAGTAACGCTAGGTCCTTTAAAATTGCTGACAATTCTAACCACAATCACTTCTTGCTGTTATCTCGCTTGTTTTGGTCTTTTTAAGCCAGTTTTTGGCCTTGGGACTGTCTTGCAGAGCAGTGAGTTGGCAACTAGCGGTGCTTCCTATGCCTCATTCTTCTTCATCTGTGACATCTATGCCTACAGCTCAGCCCGAGCTGCGAAATGATTGGGCTCGCTCTGAAATTGCGGCACTTTTTGCTATGCCTTTCAATGACTTAATGTTTAAAGCCCATTCTATACACCGGCTTAATTTCAATCAAAATGCGGTACAAGTTAGTACTTTATTATCGATTAAGACCGGCGCTTGCCCAGAAGATTGCAAATATTGTCCGCAAAGTACGCGCTATGACACGGGTTTAGAAGTTGAGCAGCTGATGGAGGTCGAAAAGGTCTTGGCTGAGGCGCGCGCGGCAAAAGAGACCGGTTCAACCCGTTTTTGTATGGGTGCTGCTTGGCGATCACCGAAAGATCGCGATATGCCAGCCGTTATAGCCATGGTAGAAGGCGTGAAATCAATGGGTTTAGAGACTTGTATGACACTGGGCATGCTCAAGCCGGAGCAGGCGAGTGCGCTCTCTAAAGCCGGTTTGGATTACTACAACCATAATTTGGATACCTCGCCAGAATACTATGGCGATATTATTACTACGCGAACCTATCAAGACCGCTTAGATACCTTGCATCATGTTCGTGAAGCCGGCATTAATGTCTGCTCTGGCGGTATTGTTGGCATGGGCGAAACAATTGAAGATCGCGTGGGTTTGCTTTTAGAGCTGGCCAATATGCCTGAGCACCCACAAAGCGTCCCGATTAATCGCTTGGTGCGTGTCGAGGGTACGCCGATGGAAAATGAAGCTGATTTTGATAATTTTGATTTTATTCGCACCATTGCGGTGGCGCGTATTTTGATGCCAAAATCTTATGTACGCCTTTCGGCGGGCCGTGAAACCATGAATGAAGAGATGCATGCGCTGGTTTATTTTGCTGGTGCTAACTCGATTTTTTATGGTGAGAAATTGTTGACCACACCAAACCCAGAGGCCAACAAAGACCTTGATTTATTCCGTCGCCTAGGTATTTCACCTGAAGGTGTTGAGCCCGTCAGCGAGGCTGATTTAGCGGCTTCATTACCTGCGAGTAGGGCTGCATTATTTTATAACGCAGCGTCTCACTAAGGTTAAGTTTAAATTGTAGTGTAAGTGCTTACTTTCACTTTAAAGTATTTATTAACTACAATTTAGCTATTATCTGATGAGTCGCTGGCTATCTGATTTGGCGCCTGCGCTCGCGGCGCGCCAACAAGAAAAATTGTACCGTCAGCGCTTTACGCTGGACACGGCGCAAGGGCCGTTGGTGCAGTTAAAGGGTGGTGACGTCCTCAATTTTTCTAGCAACGACTATCTTGGTTTAGCCAATCATCCGGCTGTTATTTCAGCCTTTCAAGCCTCAGCCGAGCAATACGGTGTGGGCGCTGGTGCCTCTCATTTGGTGGTCGGTCATCAACAACCCCATGAGCAATTAGAATGTGCCATTGCTGAGTTTACTGGGCGCGAACGAGCGCTGCTTTTCTCTAGCGGCTATATGGCCAATCTTGGCGTACTAAAAGCATTGTTAGGCAAAGAGGATGTGATTGTTCAGGATAAGCTTAATCACGCTTCACTGATTGACGGTGGTCTTGCTTCTGGTGCGCAATTGCTTCGCTATCGACACAATGATTTAGATCATCTGGATCAGCTTCTCAGTAAGTCGGTATCTGCTAATAAAAATGCACGAAAAATTTTAGCGGTGGATGGCGTTTTTAGCATGGATGGCGATATTGCTCCGCTAGATGCGCTGGCGGATATGTGTGATACGCATGATGTTGCCTTAATGGTTGATGATGCGCATGGCTTTGGTGTGTTGGGTGAGCAGGGCGCTGGTTGCAGCGAGCACTTTGGTCTTGACCAACAGCGGCTGCCTATTGTCATGGGAACCTTGGGTAAAGCTTTTGGTGTTTCGGGTGCTTTTGTGGCCGGCAGCCATGATTTGATAGAGACTTTAATTCAATATTCGCGCACGTATATTTATACCACTGCCTTGCCACCGGCTTGCGCCGCTGCGGCATTGCAATCATTGAGTATTATTAAAACTCAGCCCGAACGGCGGCAACACTTGCAAGATTTAATTGCTTATTTTCGCCAAGCGATTAGTGCTCTCGATTTTAATGTACTGCCTTCAACGACAGCGATTCAACCCATTATTATGGGTGACAGCGAAAAAACATTAACGTTAAGTCAGGCTTTATTAAAAGCGGGAATATTAGTGACGGCTATTCGTCCACCTACCGTTCCCATGGGTACTGCGCGATTACGCATTACCTTAACGGCAGCGCATTCGTTTGCACAGGTAGATCAATTAATTGATGTGCTTCGTCAGCATGCGCATTTAGCATGACTAAACGCATGACGCTGAGCGCGGAACCAAATACTGAATATGCTAACGATATTGATAAGTCGTTAGTGATGACGCGCATAAATTCTTATAGCGCTAATGCCTCTGCCATATTGTTAATGCATGGTTGGGGTGCGAGTAGTGATATTTGGAATGACTGCATAGAATCATTACGTATTCACTTTGATATTTATATATTAGATTTGCCGGGCCATGGCTTAAATGCTGATTCGTCGTTTGTCCATGCCGAAGATTTTGTTGAGCATTTTACGCGCCAGCATTTTTCTGCAATGCCACAAAAATTCGCCATTATAGGTTGGTCATTAGGGGGCTTGTTAGCGTCTCTGTTAGCGCAGAAATTTTCAAAGCGTATAACCGCTTTGATCACTATTGCGACTAATCGCAGCTTTGTTTGTCATGATGATTGGCTACAAGCCATGCCTGCAAATGTGTTTGATAATTTTTATCAGCAATTGAATAAAAATGATCGAGCGGCAGTGCTTAATCGTTTTTATGCTTTGCAGGTGAAGGATTCGGCATCGGTTCGTGTGGATTTAAAGCGTTTAAAAAAATTGCTCTGTGATTCGGTTTACGGAGATAAAGGTTTGCAGTGTGGCTTAAGATGGCTTGCCGATTATGATTTGTTATCTTGTTGGGATGAGTTAAGCGTACCAACGCTTCATCAATTTGGCGCGCATGATAATTTAGTGCCCCGTACTGCAGCTGAATTACTTACTAGGCAATATCCTAATAGTGAAATAAATATTTTTGAAAATTCTGCACACTTACCTTTTATTAGCGAGCGTGAAGATTGGCTTGCATCTACTGTGAGTTTTATAAAAAAAAATGAGTCGCAGCTGATTATTGATAAGCGAGAAATAGAAAAATCATTTTCTAATGCGGCGGATAACTATGATTCGATTGCCGTATTTCAACATGCAGTCGGTCAAAAGCTGATGGCCTATTTGCCAGAAGGAAATGTTAATCGTGTCTTAGATTTAGGTGCGGGAACGGGTTATTTTTCTGCTGCATTACGCCAGCGTTATCCTGCTGCAGATAGGTTTGAAGTTGATATTTCTGCGCGTATGCTGGCTTTTTGTCAGTCGCGAGACGTTGATGCATTTCAGGTACAAGCGGATATTGAGTCCTTACCCTTTTTATCTCAAAGCTTTGATCTTATTTACTCTAGTTTGTCTATTCAGTGGTGTCATGATTTAGATAAAGTCTTTCAGGGTATCGCTGATAGTTTATCTGTTGGTGGTGTGGCGGTGCTGACGACTCTCGTCGATGGTTCTTTAGCTGAATTAAAACAGGCATGGGCCAGTGTCGATAATGCGGTTCATGTCAATGAGTTTGAATGCGAAGCAACATTAAAATCCAGTTGCGAAAAATCGGGTCTTAGCGTTCAGCAATGGTCGGTAGAGGATGATATGCAAACGTTTTCGACCATGCGTGATTTGATTCGCAGCGTCAAAGATATCGGAGCCCATAATATGCACCCGGGGCGGCCTAAAGGTTTAATGGGTAAAAATAAATATCGCCAGTTTGTGAACACCTATAATGCATTGCGAACGGAGCGAGGACAATGGCCTTTGACTTACCGCATTTTGTATATGGTGTTACAAAAAAATGACAGATAACTTTTGCCGACAGAGCTGTGAAAACGAATGACTTTAAAAACGACGCATAATCAAAAGCCGCAGCGTATTTTTATTACGGGCACAGATACTGATGCCGGTAAGACGGTTGTCGCTACGCATTTATTGCATGCCTTAGCTTTTGCTGGTTATCGAACGGCAGCATTAAAACCGTTGGCGGCAGGTGCCGATAATATTGCATCGACTCTGCGTAATGATGATGCTGTTCAGTTACAAGCGGCTGCCACTGAGTTACACAGTTATGAAACAGTGAATCCTTATTTATTTGCCGAGGCTATTGCGCCACATATTGCAGCGAGTAATGAAAATCGTGCTGTTGATTTTGATGAATGTGTTGCGCGCTGTATGCCTTTGCTTGAATCAGATGCAGATGTTGTGGTGGTCGAGGGTGCTGGTGGTTGGTTGGTGCCAGTTAATGATCAATACACCATGGCTGATTTAGCGGTGGCGTTAGATATGCAGGTAGTGCTGGTGGTGGGCTTGAAGCTGGGTTGTATTAATCATGCTTTGTTAACCGCTGCCGCAATAGAGAAGGCCGGTTTAACGCTGTTAGGCTGGGTGGCGAATCATTTACACGAAGATATGCAGGTAGTGCTGGTGGTGGGCTTGAAGCTGGGTTGTATTAATCATGCTTTGTTAACCGCTGCCGCAATAGAGAAGGCCGGTTTAACGCTGTTAGGCTGGGTGGCGAATCATTTACACGAAGATATGTGTGAGTCCCGAGCCAATGTTGCCTCTTTAACCGCGCGCATAAAAAGCCCCTTGTTAGCCGAGTTACCGTTTTCTTCATCCATTGAATCTGCTAATTTTGTTGATCAGTTCGATCTTTCGCCATTTGCTTAGGCTGTATTTTCGATAAATTCACTTATCTGATAAGCGGTATTAGTGTCTTGAAGCGCTTTTTGCTTAAATTAGCGCTGATTTGGGTGGCTATAATATAGATAGCCGACAGGTAGAATAGATAGTTGATAGATAGAATAGGTGGTTGGCGTCATAATGAGCAATACGTTGTTACAGGTGGGTACAGCTGCGATGCAAGCGGGTATGCAGCAAGCGGGTCAGGCGGCAGCTGAAATAGCGGCTGCGGCAGCTGAAATAGCGGCTGTGGCTAAAAATAATGATGCTTCGCTGAACCATTCGGTCGTTGATTTATTGCAGGCAGAGCATCAAGTTAAGGCGTCGGCGCAGCTGGTAAAAACGGCAGATCAGATGATGGGGGCAATGATCGATATATTTGTTTAGATACAAATCTGGCGTTATGATAATAGCCGTAGATGATAATCATTTTAAAAATCTATACTAACGCTAATCCATACTAACGCTAATCCATACTAACGCTAAAGAGTAACACCGCCATGTCCAATTTCTCTTCCAACTCTTCTTCCAGTTACCCTAATAATGATAATACTAATGAAGCTGATAATGAAGCGTCTCAAAGTGCTGCCGACCTGTTAGTGAAAGCGCAACAAGGCGATCAATCAAAATTATCGCCAGAAGACCTTGCTCGCGTGCAGCAATATCTTTCATCGCCGATTCATTCGGTCGAAAGAAAGCCATTTAAGCCTTGGATGATGATGCTGGCGTTAATCAGTGTCGTTGTTATATTAGGTTTGCTAAGTCAAATGATTGCTTGGTTCGTGTTGTAAAGCTTGCTTTAACAAGCATTTATTATTTAATAGCGATTTAAGTAAAGACTAGGCCGAGATCGCAGCCATTCAGGTAAACGACTTTCATGGCATAGGTTTCTAGTCGAGTGTTATCCTCACCGGATAACACGCCATTCAAATGCAGTTGAACATCACTGCCTATGTCGATTTGACAGTGGCCAAGCGTATTTAAGCCAATTCCGCCCTCTGATATGTTTTTAGTATTGATCATTTCAACACCCATACCGGGTATTCTTAAGGCACCTTTTAACATGACGCTTGCGCGCCGAAAACGTCGGGCATCAGCCCCTTTTTTCACCTGTAAGTCTAACTTGCCCATCCCTATTCCTAAAAATGAATATTGTTAGTCTGAATTAAATCGCGCTTGTATTTTACTTCTGAGTGGCTGTTATGTGCACTATTATCAGCGTAAATAAATGTAAAAGACTGGCAGTCAGTCAAAGTGTGGAATGTCTGATTTTTTTGATTGATAAGGCAGTGTTTAGCCATAAAGACAGTAAATAGCTATCAGGATGTGGATATTTTTGCCAAAAAAAGAGTCTGAGCCAAATACACTGTTTTTATCATTTAACCTAACCGATGGAATAATTATCGGTTTAGTGTTGAATGGATTACAATCCATTGAAAACGAAAAAGGGAAATACATTGAGAATAGGTTATCTAGAAGATGAACAATCTCAAGCTGAGCTTGTTAAATCTTGGCTTGCGGGCGAAGGTTTTGCGGTGACTCATGCGTCCACGGGCAGAGATTTCATTCATTTGTTGAACGATAACCCTGTTGATTTACTCATTCTCGACTGGCAGTTACCGGATATGGAGGGGCTTGATGTGTTGGCTTCTATCCGTGGCCAGCTTAATTCTAATGTGCCAGTTTTGTTTGCTACTCAGCGCGATGCTGAGATTGATATTGTTAAGGCGCTTCATGCGGGCGCTGATGATTATTTGATTAAACCACTGCGTAAAGCGGAACTGCTGGCCAGGCTAAATGCGCTTGCGCGGCGCGCTGGCGTCACTAAAGAAGACTCTTGTTTGACCTTGGGTCCTATTTCATTGGATTCTGCATCTCAATTAGTGACGGTTAATGGTGATCTCGTTAAGTTAACCCCTAAAGATTATCAGCTGGCTTATTGCATGTTAAAAAATGTTGGGAAACTACTTTCCAGAGACTATTTGTTGCGCGAAGTATGGGGTATTGATGCCACGCTCAATACGCGCACAGTCGATGTTCATATCAGCAGAATAAGACGTAGTTTGAATATTGGCCCGGAAATTGGTTACTGCATTAAAACGGTTTATCAGCATGGATACCGATTAGAAAAGCTTGAATCATTAGTGCCTGTTGATAGTCAGCCAATACCCAGTTAAATAGCCTCACTTTTTAATCTAATTTCTGATTGAATAATATTGTTTTGGGTAGTTCAATGGTGGAGTAATTTAAGCCAGTGAGGTGTCCCATGACGATAATAATGAAATTTTTAAGCACTTCTTTTTCTCGTGTCATTCTCTGCTTGTCCCTTGTGGGGGCGCTAACCTTGTTGAGTGCTCAGTCCTATGCGACTGATTGGCGCTATAGCGTCCGTCCTGGCGATACTTTCTGGTCAATTTGTAAGGAATACACCGTGCATGATAATTGCTGGCTCGAGCTTGCCAGTCATAATCGTGTGGCTAACCCTAATCAGCTTTCTACCGGCACACAGCTGTTAATTCCCATGAAATGGTTGAAGCAGGCTCCCTTTGCTGCTCAAGCTGTCTATGTTGTGGGCGAGGTTGTGTTTTCCGATGCTAATAAAAAACTAACTGAACTAGTTAGTGGTCAAAAATTACGCATTGGCAGCAAAGTCGTGGTTAATCAAGGCTCGACAACATTGCGGTTTGCCGATGGCGCGACAATTGTGATGAATGCGAATAGTGAGTTAATGATTAGCTCATCGTCGGCGATAAAGCAGGGAAGAGCGCAGTCGATTGAAGTCCACTTGCCGCGTGGTGAAATACAAGTAACTGTGCCAGAGAGAATGCCAAAAACACAATTTCGTGTAAGGACACCCAGTGCGGTTGCTGCGGTAAGAGGTACTAAGTTTAGAGTGAGTAGTTCGATGCCTTCGGCTGACGGCCAGAATGGACAAACGCGCAGTGAAGTACTTGAAGGCATTGTGGCTGTGTCATCCAGTACCGATAGTCAAAATGTTACAGCCGGTCATGGTGTGAGTACGGTTGATGGTCAAGGTGGATTGGAGCAAGCGATTTTAATTGCTCCACCGCGATGGAATCGTAGCTGTACCGATCCAGGTTATGTTGAGTGGCAAACGTCATTGTCTGCAACGCAATACCGTTTAGCGTTAATGGAAGACGATACCGTTATCGATAAAGTCATTTCTAGCGTGACAGTAGCCGACGCTAACTATGTATTTAAGGGGCTAAAAGAAGGCTGTTATCAGGTCAAAGTAAATGCTGTTGATAGCCAAGGCTATAACGGTTTAGAGTCTCAGCGACGATTATGTTACCAGCCGCAATTAGCTGTTCCAAAAATTACTGAAGTTGAATTTGATCGTGCAGAGCTGTTGGTTGTTGGTGAGCAATTACAGGATGCCGTTCGTTATCGTATTGAAGTCAGTGAAGATAATAATTTCTCTAGCCTCATAGAAGCAAAAACATCTGAAACATTAACAATGCGATTGCCTGTCGATACTAATATAAAATCGATTTACGTTAGGGCTCAAGCCTTTGGCGATAATATTCCTGACAGCGATTATAGTGAAGTCGTTTACCTTGAGCGGAAAAGTCATAAAGATACTCTTATAGGCATAGCCGCGATAATTCTTGCTTTTGTTGCCTTGTAGGTCTTTTTACTAGTGATGGTCTTACAAACTAATCGTATAAAAATAATAATGAGTTGAAGGGTTATTGGATAAAGCTATGGTCCCGAATAGAAAGTCATCACCTTTTGTAACCATTGCTATCGCCAGTATGATTGCGGCGTTAGCGAGTGTGTTTAATTGGTTTTCATCTATTGATACCGCCTACTACGATTTTATTTTAAAGAAAAATTTATTGGACTATCCAGATGATGTCATTATTGTTGCTATTGATGAGGCATCCATTGAGCGCTTAGGTGCTTGGCCATGGGATCGAAAACATCACGCGCAATTATTGTCACGGATAGAAAAAGCTGACGCCATTATTTTTGATTTAATTTTTGCCGAGCCTCAGAAGAATAGCTTAGCTGAGGATGAAGAAACAGTCACCTCCGATCAGCAGTTTGCAAATGCGCTTAGGCTTAGTGAAAACGTTATTCTCCCTGTTTTTATTGAAGAGCTTAGATCTCGAGGTGAATTGCGAGAAGTAATGCCTATACCATTGTATTCAAATGCAATTGCAGGGCTAGGTCATGCGCATGTTGATTATAGTCATAATGGTGTGGCCAGAGGTTTGTATTTACGAGAAGGGTTAGGACGTCCTTATTGGCCTCACCTTTCATTAGCGTTAACCGACATGCTTGGCGAAACTCCTGAGAACTTAAGCGGCAAAAGAAGCCATATCAGTGAGGCGGCTTCGCCCTTCGTTATTTATCGAGATTATTATAATTTATTACGTTTTATTGGTCCTTCAAGAACCATATACCGTGTCTCCTATATTGATGTGTTAGACGGTTTAGTGGCGCCTGAGCAGTGGCAGGGTAAGCGAGTATTTATTGGCGCAACGGCTAAAGGTCTTGGCGATGAAGTGCCTACGCCGCTGGGGGCGCTCCCGGGTGTGGAATTTAATGTTAATGCCTATCAATCGCTTAGATTAAATGCATATATCAGTGAGGTGAATCTTTTTTTACATGCCGCTATCAGTGCCGCCATCGTCGCTGGCTTAGCTTTTCTGTTTAGCCGTTTGACTCCAACTAGATTTTTAGTAATGACTTTCACTGCAATATTAGGCTTAAGTGGCTTAACGGTGGTTAATCTTCTGTGGTTAGATTTTTGGTTTTCTCCCATCGCATCGATATTGGCAGTGTTGATTTTTTATCCGCTATGGAGTTGGCGACGAATTGAAATTGCCTTGAGATTTTTGCAAAAAGAGCTATCCGTACTACGTAAGAATTCACCAATTACCGCGTTTGATTTACAAGCGCTTAAAGAGAGTTTAAAGAAATTAACAGATATTGGTGTGATTAATGATTGGTCTTTGGATGAGCAGGCCATAGATCCTAATAATGCTTGGCCTAAAGTAAGCTATTTTAATGGAGGGGTAATGACTGATTTTTATCATCAAGAGTTACCTTTCCGTTTAAAAATTGATGGGGGCGATAAGGATAATCAATGTATGTCAATCTTGTCAGCGCTTTTGTCAGACTTGAATATAAAAAATGCATTGCCAGCGGATTCATATGAGTTGGTAGAGAAGACAGTTGAAGAAATTTATTCGATAAAAGACGTAGCTAAGAAAGCACAGCTGCGAATGAATAAAAGTATGGCAGAATTGCAAGATGCCGTGATGGTGGCTGATGCAGCCGGTAAAATTATATTTACTAATGAAAATTTCCGCAGTTTGTTTTTCGGTTCTTTTGTAGGTCGATCAGTTATCGACTTACAAGATTCCATTAGTGCTTATGCTTGGCTTGGTATTCTTAGAAGTTTAATGCAGGATCAAGAGCGCGTTTACCAAGAAATAAAAACGACGGGTAAGCGATGTCTATTATGTCAGGCAGCTATTATTGCTGATCAACAAGTGGCTAATGATACCTTGGTGTTTGTTTTTACTGATGTTACACAGTTGCGCGATTTAGAGCGTGGAAAAAATGAAGCCTTAGCTTTTTTGTCGCATGATATGCGCTCACCAATTGTATCTTTAATATCGTTAATTGAGAGTTATCGAATAAATAATACTGATATTAATGATACTAAGTTGGAGTTCATGGAGCAGGTAGAATATTTTGCCCGAAAAAATTTAAAGTATTCAGAAGATTTTTTACAGTTGTCACGCGCAGAAAATATTAGCCGGGATGTTTTTCAATTGGTGGATATGCATGGCGTGATTGATGGTGCTTATGCGCAGGTGTTCGGTTTTTCAAGTCATAAAAACGTGGACATTATTATTGATCGGACTGACGAAGATTGTTGGGTGTCAGGTGATGTTCATTTGCTAGAGCGGGCAGTCACTAATATTTTATATAACGCGGTCCAACATACGCCTACGGGTAATAAAGTGACCATCCGCTTGTATGCTCAGCAAGGTATTCAAGTTGTGGTTAGCGATACAGGCGCCGGGATACCGAGTGACTTGATTCCCCATTTGTTTGAACCGTATTTTCGCGCTAGAAAAAAACAGCAAGATCAATCGGAGCGTAACCGTTCACAAGTAGATGTTTTGCAAGATGACCTGTCTCAAGCAGCTCCATTAGATGCATCAGTGGCCACTTATGGCGCTAAGAGTTACGGCTTAGGTTTGAGTTTTGTGCATACGGTTGTTGAGCGGCATGGCGGAAGTATTCATGTCGAGTCTGTATTAGGCAAAAATACCTCTTTTCTCCTCAAGTTTCCGGCTATCAGTGTCGACTGATTAAAAATACAGCAGTCACGCCTATTTTTACATTTGTTGATGCCTGTGTTGAATCCAATTGCTTGTAGAATACCTCTCCCAACTACGGTGCAATTATGTTTGTCGTGGTTGTCTTTCGTTTAAGTGCTTTTTATTACTTTTGTAATATTGGTCAAATATTTAACCTTAATAACTAACCTTCAGTAATACGCAATCAGTGATATATATTTTATATATAAGCAGTAAGCGATTCGTTGCTGATAGATATGGAGATGACATGAAAAATAAACTGTTAATGATGGTGTGTGCGGCAGGACTTATTCATACAGCAAGCAGTGTGGCGCAAGAGTCTGGATTTATCCTAACGCCGAGTGTTGGGTATTATAATTTTGATAGCGAACGCGGTTTATCTGCTAATCCAAACGACGAGTATGAAGATGATGAAACATTTTTTTCCATTGGTGCTGGCTACCGATGGAATAATCCTTGGCAGCTCGAGCTTGTTTATTTAGACGGCGATACAGAAACAAATGCCGGCGATTTTGATTTTGAACAGTGGCGTGTAGATGGTCTTTATCATATCGAAACAGATAACAATTTTACGCCTTACTGGTTAATTGGTGCGGGTGAAAATACCTTTGAAGAGTTTACGGCTGACCGTGACGAGTCTTTTGTTAATTATGGCCTCGGCTTTAAATATGCCTTTAATGAGGTTGTTTCATTGCGTTCTGATATTCGTGGTATTACTAGTCTTGATGAAGAAAAAACTGATGCAGCTTTAACCTTGGGTCTGCAGTTTTTATTCGGTGGCTCTTCAGCGCCAGCTGCAGCACCAGCAATTTTAGATGCTGATAATGATGGTGTTGCCGACAGCTTGGATAGCTGTGTATCTACACCTATTGGTGTTGAAGTTGATGTCAATGGTTGTGCTTTGGACAGTGATAATGACGGTGTGGCTAATTATAAAGATAGCTGTCCTGGCAGTGAAGCTGGTGCCAAAGTCGATAGTGAAGGCTGCTATATCATTTTGACAGAAACGCGTGAAATTGAGTTGCAAGTTAACTTTGCTAATAATGCTGCGGTAGTGCCCGCGGAATATTTTAGTGAGATAGAAGCGGTGGCAAACTTTATGACAGCGTATCCAGCGACCAAAGTGGTTTTTGAAGGGTATACCGATAGTCGTGGATCAGTTGCTTATAATCAAACGCTATCTGAGCGCCGTGCTATAGCTGTAGCTGACGTATTAGTGAATAGTTTTTCTATTCCATCAAGTCGTGTATCGGCAGTAGGTTATGGTGAAGCGAATCCAATTGCTGATAACGAAACAGCAGAGGGTCGCAGTGCTAACCGTCGTGTTGTAGCTGTTATTTCTGCAACGATTGAAAAGCGCGCTGAATAATTTCTTAAATAAAAGCTAA
>Ga0209406_1001864_pt1 | contig 14726 bp, 20 predicted proteins | sample COGITO_mtgs_1204_FD_184808 | JGI IMG/M metagenome (GOLD analysis project Ga0209406, IMG submission 184808) | Pelagic marine microbial communities from North Sea - COGITO_mtgs_120426 (SPAdes) (version 2) | ecosystem: Environmental > Aquatic > Marine > Epipelagic ...
TGTTCTCGAATCTCTTAAACCTAAAATCAAGGAGTTTTCACTTTGCACAGAAGTAGTATTCCTTGACTCGGTGGAGCGGATAGAGATGCAAAAGTTATCACGAGATTATCTCATCACACAAGTTCAACAGAATACATTCGAAGTTGGTGTAGATACAAATAAAGGGTCGTTTAAACTTGATTTTTTCAACCCAGTGAAAGAGCTTCATTTTGTCATTCAGCGCCATGGTAGTAATGTAAACGCAGCCGATACGACTCTCCAGGGGAACTTTGTAACTCCATTCGACTATGATAACACATCAAATGTTGAAAACGGAAAGTTGATTCTGTACGAAAATTTAGATCATCTCACTTTACAGTTTGATGGTGAAGATATAATCACGAAGGATACAGGGAATGTCATCTTTTTAAAGGCGATCCAGGGAGCTATTCACCATTCGAAAACGCAACTCATCAGGAGATTCTATTCATACAGTTTCGCATTACAGCCAGAAGAATGGTATCCAACCGGTCAAATAAACTTCAACTTGATAAAAGAGCCAATTTTGAACCTAAGTATGACATCATGTCCAGATTTCGCACGACAAATTCGTGTGTACGCCACGAGTTATAACGTTTTAAGAGTGTGTGGGGGAAAATCTGAAACACTTTTTAATTATAAGTATTAAATAGAATGAAGACTGGATTCGATAACGATGTCCAAATGGCTAATAAACAGGCGGAAGACTACATGAAGGCCATGATTGATATTGTCATGCCAGTTCTTGAACAAAGTGTAGTAATCGCAGCAGAGTATTCTAAAGCTTGTGGAAGAAATGTAATTCTTTCAGAAGATGTGGAATACTCATCTAGGTACTGTGCGATGCATAGGGTTGGTCAGGCGACAGGGAGTTTGTTTCCGGATGTCTATGACGAAGATGATTCCGATGGAGAGGATTTCGAGGTTGTTCCAGATAATGAATTACCCACATTTGAGCGGTACTCAGGAAACGATCCTAGGTACATTCAGGTGAACCAGGCGTATGATAGATGGGATGCATGGGAACCGCGCAATCCAGCTGAGCAAATCTTAAAAAACGCTATTAATAAGAATGACGGTATGGGAGCCTGATGGTTGGAATTTTTCAGATACGAAAACTAAACTAACCATATTGGCAAGTGATGGGGATTCGGACACGGACTCCTCTGATGATGAACCGTTATTCACAAAATCTAAAATACTCAGGAAAAGTAGATACAAAAAAATTGATAAAGAAGAGTTACTTCCAGAGTAAAATATTTTCCCATGCTATAGTATACAAATCACAATGAAGGCTGCTCTTAAGACTGTCAATCTTGTCACCCAGGAACTCGAGACCCAGTCTCTCAACGCGATCGTGGCGGGCTTCTCGTTCGCCGCGGCCATGTCGTGGATGGATGTTGTCCGTTGGACCATCAGCCAGGTCATTAAGGTGCCCAAGAACGGTGGCGCTCAGTACGCGCTCACCGCCGTCCTCACCACTCTCCTCTCGATCGTGGTCTACATGCTCATCTCCGGTGTTTCTACCCGTGTTTCCAAGCCCGCGCAGCCCGTCTACGCTGTCTCTCGCTAAATTCTCTTTTTCATAAAAGAGATGAGTAATATACCCAGGAAGGTAATTACACCAATATAAATAAATACCTCACGGTTATAAGGATTCTTCAATTCCTTTGGAATGCTTATTAACGACTTTTCTTCTTTTTTCGGTAAAACCTTATCTACTTCAACCTTTGTAAGATTGATGAGTTTATCCGTAGAACATGTCACTTCGAATTTTAATAGATGATCTTGATTTCTGAAATCGTATGGTATGAGGCGCCCATGGCTCATATAAAAAAATTCAATTGTTAGCTCCTTTATAAATTTTTGTGAACCCGAATGAAAATGATGCACGAGTGGATCATCCGTACCATTAAAGTTTACAACATCTGAACCATTGAGAAGTATATGACCGGTATAGAAAGGTGTAGATGTATACACATCTTGATCAAATCCATCAGATCCAGATGTCACTTTGAGCACTAGAGAATTTGGACCATTCAGATTAATAGCACCAGATTTGAGCACTTTATTCGTAGACGCATGATCAATCGAACCAAAACCTAAAACTTGATGTGGGGTTGTCACAGAGGATGAAGTATTCATGTATCCATTCGTTCCGTCTCGGAATTCAAATGTGAAATCATTATCACCTGCGATGGTATTAGAGAATACTAGACCATTTGTATCGGTATCAAATACAACAGAATCTACGTTGGATTCGGGTGGTGCCAGTTTGAGAGTGAGATCAGAAGCGAGTTCTGTTCCAGAAGAATAGTTCGTTTCATCTAAGTTGATTACCGTTCCATCTACACTGAAACTCTTATTTGTTGCACATGTTGTCAACTGTGGTGTGGGTATACGAGCAGAAACCAGCTTAACCTGAGACACGTCATAAATTGGATTTTCTAAACGAATGACGTATGTGTTGGCGTGTAGATACACATTCGATTGGCGTTGACTGCTATCTATGTTCAAGGTATGGACCTTCATTAAAATACAGGCACAATATTTTAATGAATGTTTTTGTCTATTTCAGTATGAAATTTACTGAGAAAGGCTATGGGATAAAGGATTATTCTGGAGCTGTGTCTTGGCAATATCGAGACGCCTGGAGTTGGGATTTTCATTACCCTTGTAGGCGTTGAACTGATGATACTCGTTATTCTTGTAGTTTTGTGTCCAACCACCACTGGCTGGGTTGACACGGCCATCGACACGAGTCGTATCGGATCGAACCGCCGTAAGCTTACCACCCTGCTTGAGGGCGCTCTCACGAACATTCATACGACCAGCGTTACCCATACGGTTAGGTTTACCGCGACGATCTTCGGGTCGGAAACCATACTTCATGAGTTCTTCATTGCTCCTAGCGTTAACCTGTGCGGCGGCACTGTTAGTGTACCCACCGACAAAGTTGGTAATACCTGGAGTGGGTTGGTTGTTGTAGATGTACTGCTCATCGTTGCGATCGGTCCTGAACCTCGTAGGATTTTGTACAATAGTCTGAGCGGGTATGAAGCGCCTGGCACCATTGAAACCTAACCCATCGGTGCGAACACCAGTTTCCGAACGGTTGGTGGTCCTCTTAGTTCTTTCGTGTTCATTACGGGGAACGACACCTGACATACCTTGAGCGCGTCCGGGCATAGCGGGTAAACGACTGGGAAGATGGGCGGTTGTAGCGGGTTTATTGTGTGTCAATTCACCGACCTTAGCCGAACGACCACCCGTAACATCTTGAGCTGGGCCACTACGCCCTGGTAATGTAGTAAGCCTGTATTCACCCACATTAACTGGGTTAACTCGGAATGATTGTTGAAAGCCACCGACAGCTGGGGTGTGTGCACCAACACCAAGACCTGGACCAACCATTTGTTTCTCAACCGGGGAAAGATTATTCATCCGACCTCGATCACTCATACGATTACGTAAATCCAAAACTTCTTGACCACCACTGCGTTGTTGCCTGGAGATATCTCCGAAACTTTCAACCTCCCTCTTCTGTGGGGCATCCACTCGAGAGACGAAATCATTTTCCTTGAAATCAATAAATTGAGCTGATGGAGATTCTTTGGGACTTTCAGATAAAGGGGTATATTTTTCAGGTTTCTTACTGAGAGAGCGTCCAGCGTAGACGAGTGAGGCTACGGCGATGAGTGAAATTGGATCAGCCATTCTTACTTCTTGTTAACATTTTTATTAATATACCTCTGGTCAAACAAACCATTCTGGAGCTCGGCACGAGTACTCGAAGGTTCGTATGACCTGGTACGAAGAGGGACCTTACAATCCATGTTGGTAAGGGGGAATAAATTGCGTTCATAGGTGGGTACGATGACTTTATTGAAACGGGTAGTAGCTTGGGGACGAAGTTGATCGGATGTTTCGATATATTCTGCTGGAGAACCCTTACCAGCCTTGTATGGAGCAGTTCCATAAAGCATGGTATTGGGGCGAGAACCATAATTTAATTGACTGGGCTGAGGGTAAACGAATACCTCATCAGTCGCTTTTACACTTGGAAGGGCACCAGCGTTTTCAACAATTGAGAGACCAGGTTGGAGTTGATATGCCATTTATTATTACACGAGAATATTAATCTAACTATAGGTTCCGCCACCACCTCGCACACGACCACCACCTCGGGGACCTCTGATATCCCCATCACCACCAAGACCAGCGAAAGCCTCTAATTGAACACCACGCGCGTCAGGATTACAGTACTTGGAATCACTTTTGCACATGGGTCCATTCTTTGGTCCATATAACCACTCAGCAAATTGCGTTTGATCGCCTGGTATTTGACTCACAGGGTTCGTGACAAATTGCCTTTCTATAGCATTTTTTTGAAATTTGGGTAACGATGACCGAGAACGCCCTGAATCAAATGGAACACCTTGTGTAACAAATTCATTGGGTTGGGAGTAATAACACGCCTCTAAACGATTGGGCGCGTCACTGTAATCGGTCATAAGCACGTTAGCCATGGGATTATTAAGAGTTGGTTCCTGACAATTGGAACTCCTTTTCAATGAATGATTAAATGTTTCCTTCACCATGTTGGTTTTATATAAAACAAAAATAACAGCGAGAACAGTCAATGCTAGGACATAGATCCTGGGATCGCGACGAATTAGAAATACGACGGTAGCAATATAAATTATAAATCTCGAAGCTGCGTTAATTCGATCTTCTGGTGTTTGTTCACTCGTTGGCCAAAACTGGGAAATTTGGTCACGCCGGATGAGTTGCTTAGGATCGTCGAACCAGGCCTTCATTTAATATACATTAAGGTTTATTTTTTCAGAAGACCCTGACCAGAGTCACCCATGCCACCCATCATACCACCAATCATTTTCATCAAGGCATCCTGATCAACATCACCATCTCCACTTTCGAGTTTATCTGCACAATCCTTAGCCAGTCCCTCAATCATAGATAGTGTCTCGGCGGGGATAGAAATGATAGTGGTACCGAGCATGTACAGTGTTTGGAGATACTGCCACGTGGCTTCCTTTGTGTTTGGAGACAACTTGGACCAATACGACTTTACATCAAGCTCCTTGAGAAAATCGATATTTTCAATCTCCTTTAGGATAAACTGCTCATTCTTATCGGAGATATGCCCGGCGTAAGGGGTTACACCAGTCATAAACCCATCCACGACGAGACGGGGGTTGGTAGTCTTCAAAAGATCGAACGACGTCAACATCTTCTTAATGCCTTTTTCCTCTGGAAGAGTCTTGTGCAATTCCACAAGAAATTGACCCATCATATCGTTGAACGCAGTAACGGATGCCATTTTCTTATTATAAACCTGTAATCTTTAAGTTTCAGAAAGGGTCTGTAGATATAGACTCCTTTTTACCTACACCATTAGAGATTATGAAAAATACGAGTATCGCATTTAATACGGCAGGTTTAGTGTATTTATTCAATTCTAATTTACCTTCATTATTGAGATGTGCTTTAAGGTGAATGTACCCAGCAGTAATTAAACCCGCGATAAGAGCTGCACTGAGTGGGTCACGGAAATGTTCTGACAATGACTCCATTTAATTATAGGCAAGTTTTTTTGTACGCTGCTCTGGTGCGTCACCAAATAAAACACCTTCATCTTCACCCTGGGGTTGTGGTTGTGGTTGTGGTTGTGGTTCGAGCTCGGGCTCATCTTCGGGCTCGGGTTGCGTATGAACGCCCGGAACAGTCTTGAACTCATTCGCGAGACCGTGCATTTCCTCAAGTTCTCCCCCCTCAATTGGTGCAGTCTCCTGGGGGTTGACGGGTTCCTCTTCGATGGGCTCTTCTTCCATGGGGGTATCCAACTCATCAACCACATCGGGATCTATGGTATCTTCAATTTCACCGTCGAGATCGATATCCCTCGACTCCTGGGACATATAAGTTTGTAAAATTTGTTGAACGGGGATCAACTCTTTGACAGTGGTCTCGATAGCGGAACAAAAACGCATCGTCAAACTTTCGTCACGAGTGTATTCACTTTGTTCACTGTGGAAAATATAAGGGTCCTTGTACAAATCCTTGGCAATGTTATTGTAACAGGTTTGAATGAAGACTTCATTCGTTGGTAATTTAAGTGAAATCTTCTTGTTATCCGCCTTGAGACGAACAGCTGAGAGAATCTTGGTGCACGCCACAAAGACTGCGGCTAAAAGGTCATTGAACCATGCACACCTATCAGCGATATTATCGGTGTGCTGTTTAGACATCGCGTTAGACCAATTGGGAACTTCCTTCAATAACTTCTGGAACATGATAAGAATCTTTCGACCCTTTGAAATCTTAACCGATTCCCTGTACATTTCATCAAAAACTTCAATCATAGGTGGGCACATGATGAGACATAACTGACCGAGGTATTCCTTTTTAGCCTCGACGAGTACGTTCAGATTGTCCATTTATGATTAATAGGGTTTTTAAAAAGCTTATTTCCTACGCAGCTCCCCTGTACTTGTTCGCTATCTTCTTAAGATTCATGAGGTTTGGAAATCCCGAATCATCATCGTCATCATCGTCGTTCATTTCCTTTACCCTCCTTGGTTTAGGCCATGCGACGTATAAATCAAAATCACTCATAAACTCTACAGTAAAACCACCCCGCGTAAACTGTCTAGCCACATAACGACACGCAGACGATCTATCGAACACTGGGTATCCTATTAAAAATAGAGGAACGGTTAAAAATACCTGTTTATGACCAAATTCTACTGACTGTTTTATCTTGCAAGAAAACTGTTCGTAAATTTTGGTATAGATTTCCTTTTTAATCAGTTTTTTCTTTTCATCAATTTTCAGAATATCATTGATGTTGATCATTATAATTACATCAACTTATTTTTAGCCTCTTCAAACTCACCCATGGTAGGAGTGGCGGCCTCCTTGACCAGCTCAAATTTAAGAAATTCCTTACCTGGTGCCCCATCTGTGAAAGCCTTTACGTTGCCGGGTTGTTCAATGTCAATCGGCTGGGTACGGAGAGATACGAGTTTCATTGTATCACCCTTCACCTCGAATGAGGCTACGACCGAGAAACCATACGAAAAGCCACCCTTTTTCATGACCATGAACACACATTCGTAAATATCATTTTCCCTTCCAGTATGTTTCTTAATTTTAGCAGTTTCTATGATGTATGTGGGTGCACCGATGCGCTTGGAAATCTCAGCGTTTGCTTGAATGGTGAATGTTTCCATCATATCATGATTCACAGAAGCCTCAACCTCCTTGTAACCGGATAGGTTTGGTCTGGGGTCGTTGAGCCGTATGTAGTCTACAGGTTTGCTGTATCCTGAAAGTCCGAAAATCTCAGTGAATGATTCACGCCTGGTCAATAAAATCACCAAGACGAGAAGAGCCAAAAGTATATATACCTTCATCTTTACTATAGTGCGTTAATATTTTTTTACTAAATACCGTATAAATATTAGATGTCGCTACTTATCTACAGTCCAAGGTGTAAACACTCAATGGATATTATCGAGTATATCAAAAGTCAGGCGCAATTGAAACAGCTCGTACAATTCCATAATGTGAATACACAGGGGATACCTAGGAACTATCAAAATAAGATCACACGTGTTCCTACGATGCTGACTAAAAATGGAAAGATTCTCGTGGGGAACGAAATAAAGAACTGGTTAGACTCACTCCTACCAAAGAAGGAAATTGAGCATGGAGGTTTTGGGGGTGCTTATTCTATGACCAGTCTAGATGGTAACGAGAAGGATGCGGATATGTTTTATTTAGACAACTATGGACAATCTCTCCAACCTGCGATGACTAAAGAACTCGAGGAAAAAATAAGTAGAGATGTGTCTAAGGGTATGGCATATACTGATTTAAAGATGTGATACTTTACATGTGTAGACATGAAATTAGTTTCGATACAGGCTTCAGCCTTTAAGTCAACTTTCGAAGTGTTAAAGGATATACTCAACGATGTGAATATTTACTTTAGACCACAGGGTATGTATATTGTTACACTCGATACCGCTCGAACGTCTCTCATAGACATGTTCTTAGCGTCTGACAACTTTGAGGAATATCACTGTGATCAGGAAGAGATTATAGCTGGCATTAATATTTCAAATACTTTCAAGTTACTCAAAACAATTACAAACAATGATGTTCTTCAAATTGAAATTACATCGAAAGAGTACATGGATATCACAATCACGAGTGAATCAAAAAAGACGAGTTCTAAGTTTCAGCTTAAATTGTTAGACATTAATGAAAGTCGGATAGAAGTTCCTGAAGTTGAAATGTCCACCGTGACCATTCTACCTTCATCAGACTTTCAGCGGTTGTGTCGTGACATGTATAATCTTGGTCCAGAGATTGGTATTACTCGTGACGGTAAACAGCTTAAGCTCAGATGTGATGGTGACTTTGCGAATCAAGAGACGTGTATAGAATGTCCCGAAGAAAGTCCGTGTATTACGGGTTTGTATAGTCTAAAATATTTGAATATCTTTACAAAGGCGACGAGTATGTGTGCGTCTGTGCAAATTATACAAGAAACTGGAAATAGGTTTTTGATTTTAAAGTATAACGTCGCAAACTTGGGTGAACTTAAATTTTACTTGGCAACTAAGGTATCCGAAGATCTGTTGTAAAGTTATCGAGTGTCGATACAATTTTTGACATACCAAATGAATTTTTTATAATAATTTTAGGTAAATACTCCTTCAAGTATGATCGTTCATAATATAAAAATTGATCGATCGGAACTTTTTGGGTATGGAAATCGCAACGAGGACCCATATATCGTTTCACCTTTTCAGTAATATCTCTTATAGGTTTATCATCATGATCGACTAACCAGGCACTACTCAAAGGAATACTAAAATGCATACCAGTATCTTCATTTACACCCGGCATGAAATTTATATCATTTGATACGGCGGTGTACATTTTACCATTGAAGTAATATTTCACTCTCAGAATAATATACTTGACATTCTGAGGGACGCATGTGTGTATGATCTCTTTGTCGATGACATCCGTGTAATACTCAGTTAGTATACCATCTTCCCAGTCTTTACTTTCATGTTTCCAGAATTCATCTTCAGTCTTGTATTTTATGTCGGGATCAATTTCATATTCTAAAACTTTAGAAACGATATGATAGTCTGGATATGTGGTTAGTTTTTTATAAAAGTATAAAAGACTACTTAAAAGTTTAAAGAGCATTTCTATATAACGAATGGAAGGGAATTTTTTAAGTAGATATAACAATAAATTGGATGAATGGACAAACCTAATAAAAAATGACCCGAGTAATCGTAGACGATATGAAAGTGAAATGTCGGATTACATGATAAAATGTATGCCATTCATGAATTTACACATAGATGACGGTGAGGGTGAAGATAAAATAAATACAGATAATGTATTTAATGTCAAAGAAACTGTGGGTCTAAAAAGAAAGGATATATTTACAGATTATCTTGTCGAAGTTGAAAAACAAAACATATATAGACCCGTACAAAAAACCGTTGAAGTATGTATGAATTGTCCAGATAGTAATATTATTCATTATCATCAAACCGCCGATCTCGTGTGTGATGGATGTGGTCTAATAGTTGCTAGAGCAATCAGTGAAGAATTGACATACAAAGAAGAACAGGAAACATCTGAAAAAATTGTAAACTATTCATACAAGAGGGAGAATCACTTCAATGAATGGTTGTCACAATTTCAAGCACAAGAGACGACCACCATACCTCCCGAAGTCATGGAACAGCTACGTTCCGAACTCAAGAAAATGAAAGTTAAGAAAGTCGAAGATATCACACATGCAAAAGTGAGGGGGTTACTCAAGAAACTTCGATTGAATAAGTACTATGAACATGTACCCTATATAGCAAATATTCTCAGTGGTATTAAACCCCCAAATATGCCACAAGAATTGGAGGAGTATCTTCGAATTATGTTCAAGGATATTCAAAAACCTTTTGACGATAACTGTCCGACAGAACGTAAGAACTTTTTGAGTTACTCGTATGTTTTGTATAAATTTTGTGAACTTCTATCTGAAGATGAGTATCTTCAGTATTTTCCCCTCCTCAAGTCTAAAGAGAAGCTGTACCAACAAGATGTCATATGGAAAAAGATATGTCATGATCTTAAATGGGAGTTTATACCCACGATTTAAAGAATTAATCAAATGATTCTTTAATAATGGAGTGTCCAAATTTTGATGTGTGTCATAAAAGGTATGATCCAAGGTTGAAAGTATGTACTTCATGTTTTTGGAGATTCAAGAATGAAGTGCTCGAATTCAAAAATGGAGAGTGTTCACTTTGTCATGAGAATGTAAGATGTGTTAAATATAGAAAATGTTCACATTTCGTTTGTCTCAAATGTTTCAATAACAATAAGAAATGTTCTATACCTAAGTGTGGTGAATAATTGTATTTAGTAACAAAAATGACAGAGGAAGAAAACCAAGCCCTATTGGCACTCTATGAGCTTGAGGCTCATGTGTGCCCACACCTAGATAACATCAATCAAACGGACCCGGCTGTTCAGTACTGCATGGAACAGGCGAAGTTTCATTTGAAAACGGCCCACGAACTCCTGGAAGCAGCTGTGTTAAATCCGCAGACACGACACGATGATGATCTCGTATTTTATCAAAGGCTTTCGCGAGTTCTCCCGCTGATGGTCCTAATGCAAGTTTCCGAATCTCAACCTCCCGACCCTGTTGAAGAGGAAAATTTACCAGATACGCCAACCTCAGTCCTGTCAAGTCAAGATATTTTCGAGCCTGTTGATCCATCCCATCAGTGAGAGTCTTGATCGCCTTGAGTTCTAATATCACAGTATTGTCTATGATAATATCAGCTCGTAACTGTCCGACAACATGACCCCTAAACCTAACCAGAATATGACGCTCAGATTCATATGGAATACCTTTCTCTCTCAGTATAACCTCAACCGCGTTATGATATACTCGTTCACTGTATCCGGGTCCTAATTCAGAATAGACTTCTTTCACAATTTTCTCTATATCCCACTTCATTTATAAAGAATGTTTAATTTTCTCTATATATGTTAAGATGGCTCCCACATCCATGAACATAAACAACGGGCCGAACAGAACCAAAAATGGTACCAAAAAACGCCGCGCCAATAACAGTAATAGTAACAACAACCAGGCAAGGGCGTACAGAAAGCGAGAGATTAACTTACCAAATCTGAATGTAGGTGGGAGTGGTATGGGGTGTGGATATGCTGGCATTCCACGGTACATGAAAAGGGCGAAGGAACGATTTGATAATGCGTATGTCGTGTCTGCCTTTTTAGACTACACCATAGCCACGAATCAATATGGTATAGTGAAAAACATAAACACTATCGTCAAACGCCACGGTGTACCCAACACATCTTCTAGGATTACCACATCTAATCAAGTATACTTTTTCATGGTAGGTTTAAGGAACGTAGACAACGCACACGCCGTCAGTGTCTTGGTTGATCCTGGCGTTTACGCGCAAAATTTTAGAATATGGGTCTTTGACCCTCATGGTGAAGCATCGAGAGATTCTATATGGGGTAGAACCATGCGTCAGAAAGTGGTACCACTCATCAAACAATTATGGGGAGTCACGAATGCCAATAATAGAATGACCAAATATTATAACGGTCCAAACTTGCAAGCCAATAACAATCGAGGTGTGTGCACTACATTCTACGTGACGTTCATGGATTACATTCAAGCACTCGTGGCTGGTGAAAATATAAACGGAATAACTCGTTTTGCAGCACAGAATTCCACAGTGAGGAGAAAACTCTTCTTGGACTTCCCACCAAATATACAGGGTTTAGTTACAGTTAAAAACAAAACTCGATAAATTCTCAGTGTATAACAGGTAGTGTCAATGAAATTTAGAATAGTGCGCCCAAATATGGTCGTAAGAAGAAAGAGAATACAGTTGTCCCGTGAAGTGGTTCATGATTTGAAAGAAGTGAGTAAGTTGTCTTATGTCAAACAATGGGAATTTGCTGGTAATATTAAATACAAAAATTTCAAGTTTAGTAAACCAAAAATTGTCACATCAAAAAAAAGGAATCGTGTAGAAGGTCCTGAAATTGATAGAGTTTGGTATTCCGAAATGTCATTTCACACACATCCCGGTATTGGTTACCATGATGAAGTTACATGTCAGAATACACCTGTATTCACAACCCTCCCTAGTAATGCGGATTTCGAAGCATTTATCAAAGGGTTCCCTGAAATGCAAGTCAATATAATTTGTGATTCACACGGATACTACGTTATTAATATCCTTAAATCGGCGTACATGAGGGCATCACCTTTACCCGAGGCTGTACATGAATACATGAGAAAGGTACGCAGTAAACCATTCATGCGTATTTGTGTATTTTCAGATAATGGAATTGAATATTTTCAAACCACTATAAAAAATTGGAAAAGAGAAATTAACGACTATGTTGATCCAGAAATGATGAAACTTTTTGGAGTATCAATTCGTTATTATGGATATGACGACGAGCCCCCAATTGTTACCGTCTATCGGGATATAGACGTAGTATAGAATCTTCTAATTCATCAACCTCATACCACGCCCAGTGACACTCAGATGAATTCTTATCTATTTCACACATCTCCTGTGCTTCTTTTATCGCTTCTGTGAAACGTAAACGAAGTCTCAGATTCTCCTTGATTGGCCTCACCTCTACGATACTTGGTCGTTGGTACATATTCTCGAGAACATTCCGCCGAGTTTTTGCTAGTTTAATCTTGTAAAGACTGTTTTCAGAAAAGGTAGCCACACACTTCATCTAATATATGAGGGTATTAAAGTTTTAAGTCTATTCAATCGAAGTATAAATTTACTTTACCATCGTAGTCACTGTACGTATCAAATATAAACCCTAGATCCTGCATAGTTTTTATCCACTTATTAGCTATAGTGTTTTTAGTATCAATACTTCCGGGTCTTGATAAATTAATCTGTTCCACATTTTTTCCACTTTTATGCATGACTGTAACCTTTTCACCAACATCGTATATCTTTTTAGTATCAAACGTAGTTTCGATTATTTCATTTTCATCGTTTCGTAAAACTGTATATACGTAACACTCAATTTTTATTTTGTCATAACGGAGAGTGTAAATTTTTATTATACTTTCTTCTAAGTCCCAACCAACACCGTAGTATTTGTAACCAGGTATACATAGCATATCATTTATACCAATATGTCGCAACAGACGAGTAACACAACCACCTATATTTCTTTCGGTAGATCCGAGATTAACTCTCGTTAAATTCGTTTTACCACTTTCCTTCTCAATAGACATACTGAAGCTATATGGGGAAATAGAATACGTATTTGTAAATTCCTTACTATATTCATAATTTTTTATGATAGAGTTGACGTAACGTCTCTCCTCTCTGGAAATTTTATCATGAAAAGGATACACCTGATAGTTATATAGACTATACGCATCGGATAACCAGTTATCTGTTCTCGTGTACATGAATAAACAACCCAGAAGTAATAAAAGTACGAGATACATCTTATGTATTAATTTTATAATTAAAAATGTAAAACTATCACAGGTATGTTGTTTATCTTAATACTACTACTATTTATTTACATACTAATAAATATAGATCACAATAACTCTATTAAAACGTATAACAGAGAGTATTCTAATTTGTATGACATCATATGGAACGACGAAGATCGTTATAAAGCAGAAGTTAAATATATATCACTGACCGTAGGTGATAAGAAACTAGACTCTATATTGGATATTGGGTGTGGTACAGGCAATCACATTAAATTTTGGAAGGAAACGTGGGCTAGTTCGATCATCACCGGAATGGATATATCTTTTAGTCAACTAGCCAAACTCCATGAAAAACACCCAGATATAAACACGGTACATGGAAATTTCTTGGATGGACGTACATGGACAAGTAATACATTCGATATGATCGCCTGTATGTATGGAGCGGGGCAGTATACAGGTAAGGTTAAAACACTTCTAAAAAATGTATACAAGTGGCTCAAACCTGGTGGAATTTTTGTGTTTCATGGTATAGACCCAGACAGGCTATGTGACGGGTGTGATCAAACTGCATCAAACACCTCATTACCTATGAAAGTGGATCGCAGGGGGCATTGTAATGTATTATATCCAAATTTAATATACAGTTCGTGGTGGAATAAAAGTATATTTACAAATTGGGTACGATACAATGAAACTTTTAATACTATTCGTGGCAATGAATGGACTTTAGATTGGGATGTGAGTAATAAAGTTGATGAAAATGTACCAATAGGTGCAGTTAAAAATGACAATCTGATGACAAATGGTCACAGTTTATATTTATTACCACCTTCACGAATAATGAAAATTGGAAGAGATGTGGGTTTCGTCAAATCAAGTAAAGATCCCATACTCGGTGTAACGGGAATATGGGATCAGGGTAGTGAAGAGTATTTCATCTTCTTTCAAAAATAAAGACTTAAAGTTTTACTCGCATGAATTAGTATAAGATGTCCTCTTACAACGTTGAACCCTGTACATTCATCTATCGTGTATCCTCCCTTGCGAAGGTTGTCGACGGTGATACCATTGATGTGAATATCGACTTAGGATTCGA
>Ga0209406_1001866_pt1 | contig 14714 bp, 10 predicted proteins | sample COGITO_mtgs_1204_FD_184808 | JGI IMG/M metagenome (GOLD analysis project Ga0209406, IMG submission 184808) | Pelagic marine microbial communities from North Sea - COGITO_mtgs_120426 (SPAdes) (version 2) | ecosystem: Environmental > Aquatic > Marine > Epipelagic ...
ATAGGCTTCGTTGACACTGCGCAGGAATTGCTCGGCCTCGGCTGGGTTGACTTGTGTATAGTGCTGGATGCTAAGGTTGAGCAGATCTGTGTTGCCGTGATATTCTGCCTCGGTGAGCGCCCAGATGGCGGCGGCTTCAGGGGCGGTGGCGGCCCACGACTCGACGAGGGCAGCAGCGGCATCGTTGCGCAGGCTGCCCGCAGGGAGTTGTTCGACCCATTGTGAGGCTTCATCCGGGTTTTGGCCTGCCCAGTTGGCGGCGAGTGCTTTAGCTGCGGTGACTTTACTGCCGTCGTTGGCCATGCCGTCAATCCATGTCGCAGCGGCGGCCGGGTCCTGTTGTGCCCAGAGTTCCATGCCGCTTTGAATAGTGGTGTGGCGGGCGAGGCCTTGGGCGTTCGACTCTAGCCAGAGCAGGGCGCTTTCGGAATCTTCCGCGGCCCAGACGGCAACGATTTCCAGCATCCCACGCACGCTGTCTTGGCTGAGTGATTGCACTTGCAGCCAGGCCATGGCCGACTCGGGGTCGTCTTTGGCGCGGCGGCGCGCTTCGGCGAGAAAGGGATCGTTATCGGCTGCCGACTTGGCGATAAGCATTGGGTCTGCTGGCGTTGGCTTGAGCACGGTGCGGCCACGGTCGGATTTGCCGGGCGTGTTGCTCGATTCGACCGCTGCGGTTGACTGGCTCGGAGCGCGGCTTCGCACGATCTCCCAGGTCTCGCGCAGATGGTGCCACTCGTTGCGAATCGTGTCTGTGTGAGGCAGCACCGCAAGCGTGGCTAAGCCAATAAAGGCGAGCGTGAGTAAACTTCGAAAGATCCAGCGCATACAGAGAGTTAGCTTAGGTTAAAAAAGGCCGTGGTGTTGGTGGTGGTGCGTGCGGCCAACTCGTCGGGAGTCATCGCGAAGGCTTCGGCGCAACGTTTAGCGATGTCGGCCAAGTAAGCGGGCTCGTTCGGTTTGCCACGATGCGGCTCGGGGGTGAGATAGGGGCAATCGGTCTCCAGCATCAATCGCTCGATACCTTGGGTGCGCAGGGCTTCGCGGATGTCGGGGGCATTTTTATAAGTGACCACTCCGGTGAAGGAAGCGCGTCCACCACGTTGGTTGACTTGGGCGATTTCGTTGGGGCCGTAAGTGAAGCAGTGGAATACGATCCGTGACCAATCGATGCCAGACTCATCAATCATCCGCAGGCTATCGTCGAAGGCATTACGGCTATGGATGATCACGGGGCAGTCGAACTCGCTGGCAAGCATGAGCTGCTGGCGAAAGGCTTCTTCTTGATAGATCATGGTTTCGCCTGCTTGAATTGGATCTTTCGGCAGGTGAAAATAATCCAGGCCAATCTCCCCAAGGGCGACGGGGCCGTGCGGCGGCATGAAGAAGGTGGAGATTTGGCTGACATCGTGGTGCCACTCGGCATCGACGTAGCAGGGGTGTAGACCGACAGTGTAGTCGATCCGTCCCGCGTAGGCCGCATGCATTTCGCGGTAGGGCACCCAGTCTTTCGGCGAAGTGCCGACGGTGATAAAACGTTGTACGCCCGCTGCGGCGGCACGCTTCAGCGCAGGCTCGAGTTCGCCCTTGTCCTTGAAGCCGAGTAAGTGGCAGTGGCTGTCGATCAGTTGCATGACTGCGAAGATGCGGAAAAACTGAAACTCGGAAAGGCTGAAAATGAGCTCGGGGGCAAGTTCGTGCTGTTCAGGGGTGCGATTAAGCGGCTTGATTTTTCTGATTCGAAAGTTCTTGAGAATAAAGCGGGCGGCTCCATCGTCTCGTAGCTTTAGGAAATTCAAACCCCACTTTTAGTCAAATCACCATGGAAGACGTCATTATTTTAGGAACCGGCTGTGCCGGACTCACTGCAGCTATCTACACGGGCCGTGCTCAATTGAAGCCGCTGGTGCTCGAAGGCACCCAACCGGGCGGGCAACTCACCACGACTTCGGAGGTTGAGAATTTCCCGGGTTTCCCTGAAGGAATCGATGGTTACACCATGATGGACAACTTGCGCAAGCAAGCCGCTAAATTTGGCGCGCGCTACGAGCATGCTAAGATCGATAAGATCGAGATGGATGGTGCAGTGAAGAAGCTTTACGCCGGCGATACATTCTACGAAGCCAAGACCGTGATCGTCGCAACTGGTGCGCGCCCGCGCTTTATCGGTGTTCCCGGCGAGCAGGAAATGTTTGGCGGCAAGGGCGTCACAACTTGCGCAACTTGCGATGGTGCGTTCTACCGCGACATGGAAGTCGTGGTGGTCGGCGGCGGCGATTCCGCTGCCGAGGAGGCGCTGTTTTTGACTCGTTTTTGCACGAAGGTGACTTTGATCCATCGCCGCGATGAGCTACGTGCGTCGCAGATCATGGCCGACCGTGCGACTTCGCACCCGAAGATCGAGATGGCGTGGAACTCCTTGCCACAAGAAATTCTGGCCGACGAAAAGGGCTTTACCCGTGCGATTCGCGTGAAAGATGCCAAGTCTGGCGAAGAGCGTGAGATCCCTTGCAAGGGCGTCTTTGTCGCGATCGGTCACATCCCGAATACTGACTTTGTCGAAGGTGTGTTGGAGCGTGATAGCGACGGTTACATCGTGCCGAACCTAGGTAGTCAGGTGAAGACCGAGCATGAGGGTTTCTTTGCTGCGGGCGACTGTGTCGACCACGTGTATCGTCAAGCGATCACCGCTGCTGGGATGGGTTGCCAAGCGGCAATCGAGGCCGAACGCTATTTGGCGGAACTTTAAAGTGTTTGAAAGTGTGCAGGTATTAAAGTAGGAATGTATGTAGCTACCTTCGCACTTTTTACCTTCTCACCTTTCTACTCCTAAAATGGATCATCTCTCCGAGCTTAGAGCAGACTACACCAAGCATGCGCTACGTGCGGCGGACTTAGTGGCAGATCCATTTGCCCAGTTTGAGCAGTGGTTTAGGCAAGCCGAGGAGTGTGAGCTCAATGAGCCCAATGCCATGTGTCTCGCCACGGTAGCTGCGAATGGGCAACCCTCCACGCGTGTGGTGTTATTGAAAGGGTTTTCTAAAGAGGGGCTAGTATTTTACACCAACTACGAGAGTCGTAAGGCAATCGAGTTGGAATCGAATCCGCTGGTATCAGTGAATTTCCTTTGGCTGCCACTGCAGCGCCAAGTCAACATAACCGGCCGCGTCGAGCGCGTCTCGAAAGTCGAGGCCTTGAAATATTTTGTCTCCCGCCCGTTTGCTAGTCGTCTCGGAGCATGGAGTTCGCCGCAGAGCCAAGTAATTACATCGCGGCAAATTTTGGAAACTAAGCTCGCCCAGATGAAGCGAAAGTTTGCCGATGGCGAAGTGCCGCTGCCAGATCACTGGGGCGGTTATCGCATTGTGCCTGAGACCTTTGAATTTTGGCAAGGCGGCGGAGGGCGGTTGCATGATCGTTTTATGTATCGACTCGATGATGCCGATCAATGGGCGTCCGCTCGTTTAGCTCCATAGGCGATCCCGCGGCTCTCTCCACTATGCGTGTTGACTCACATATGCACACCACTCTTTGCGGCCACGCAATCGGTGCGCCGATTGAATATGCGATGGTCGCGATGGAGCAGGGCATTGATGTGATGACAATCACTTGCCACATCCCGATGGAATGGGAGGCATTTGGTCAGGCGGGAATTCGCATGCACCGTGATCAACTCGATCAATACCGCAGCTTAGTTCACGACACCGCTGAAAAGGCCAAGCCACTTGGGGTTGAGGTGCTTTGTGGGATCGAAGCAGAAGTGTACCCAGACGAAACGGAGATGGAGTCGATGGATGAAATCCTCGCTGAATATGAGTGGGACTTTGTACTCGGATCGCTGCACGCGCAGTGCCGGAGTTATTTAACGTGGTTGAAAAGAAACAAGGTCAATGACGATGCGATGCGAATCGATAGTTACTTTCGCCACCTCAAGGATGGTGCGCAGTCGGGTCGCTATGATAGTATGTCGCATCCCGATGTGATACGCACCTACGGAGTAGTGAGTGAGTTCAAGGCTGCTGAGCATGAGGACGTGATCCGTGATTTTCTGCAGGCCGTGGTCGATGAAGACATCTGCATGGAGGTCAATACCAGCGGCCTGACTAAGGGCGACTTTGAGGTGCACCCCGAGCCTTTGATTCTTGATTGGGCCAGTGAGATGGGCGTGAAGCTAACGATTGGATCTGATTCACATCGGCCGAATTCCGTGGGGCAGTTCTTCGATACGATTCAACCGATGCTTCGTGAGAAAGGGTTTAAGGATCTGCACTATTTCCGTGCACGAAAGCGTATTCGGATTGATATGCCGAAATGGGATTGAATTTGCGGCGTAGCTGCATATCGCGTGAGGAATTAATTCATCGTCGACTAGTGAGAAAGGAGGGAGGGCGACTCGCCCTCCTTTGCAGCCACACAGGATAAATGTGGGCGAGTCGCCCACACTCCTTTCGCGGCCAGTCGTTTTAATCGAGACTTCCCCACTAATGGACGATCAGCCGAGATTAAGCTCATTGCGTTTTCTTTTATGCTTATTTTGTGGTCAGCGCTTGGCTGATTGGTTTATCTACTAGGATGCAAAAAGTTGGCTTATTGTCTTTTCTTGCCCTTGCTTTAACTTCGTTACATGGAATTCACTCGATTGAATTGAAGGATGGCAGTGGTATTCGCGGTGCTATCGTGTTGGAGCGTCCGGAGGTATATTATGTGGATTTGGGCTTTAATGTAGTTGCCGTGCCGAAGGATGCGGTCGCAAGTCTGGGTGAGGTCGATTCAGTCACTGGCGCGGTCGCGGCGGCTTTGGTTGAAGACACACTCTATCGCGTCGCGGCGGATCGTGGCGATCAGCCGATTTTGAAGTGGGTCGATCAGTTGGGCGAAGCCGTGGCTCTGGTGCAAACACCGACGGGCCTAGGCTCTGGATTTGTGATTCATGAGGATGGCTATGTGGTGACGAATGACCATGTGATCGCCGGCGAACATCGTATCTCGGTGACAATTTTCAGAGAGGGTGAACGCGAGCTTTCGAAGGTGACGTACAATAATGTGCGGATTGTGGCAACCAGCGCGGAGTTAGATTTAGCTTTGTTAAAGATTGAACCAGAGTCGGAAGAGGTCTTCCGCAGCGTCACCTTAGCTGCTGGGTCTGGCCGAGTTCGTGAAGGGCAGACTGTGTTTGCGATTGGTAGTCCACTAGGGCTGGATCGGACCGTTTCGGAGGGGATTATTAGTGTCGCGAATCGTGTGATCGGGGGGCGTCTTTATTTGCAGACGACGACTCAAATCAATCCTGGGAATTCTGGTGGTCCGTTGTTCAACCTGAGTGGTGAAGTGGTGGGCGTAAATAATATGAAGATTGCGGCTGTAGGAGCTGAGGGCTTGGGCTTCTCAATTTCTTCAGCTGTAGTAAAGTCATTTTTAGACAACCGAGATGCGTATGCATTTGATCCACGCAATCCGAATACAGGCTTTCGTTATTTGAGTCCGCCTAAAATTGGTGAGAGTGAGCAGTAAATAGAGATTTTAAGTATGAATAAATTATTGTTATCTTTTGTATGTGCGTGCGTCTCGGGGGCTGCGGCATCTGCGGTGCCTTTTCAGGACATCATCGGCGAGGATGCCGAGTTTTTCTGCACAGTACGCAGTCTTTCCGAAACGCGTGCGCAGTGGGCGACGCATCCGATCGCAGCATTATTCGAAGACGAAGAGCTGCTCGCATTTTTCGATGCGATAAAGGGCGACGATACGCTTGAAGATGGCGGCAGTGCTGATGAACCTTCCGGTTTTACTGAGGTGATGGAGGATGTGTTTGGTCTGAGCTACGATGAGTTGTTTGAGCTATTTCCGGGTCAGGCGAGTTTGGCATTTTATAATCTATCAGAGCAAGCGCTGGGGCAGGCAGAGCGCCAAGAAATGGTGTTGATGGCTGAGTTTTCCGGAGATGCCGTACGACTAGATGCACTGATGCAGATTCAATTTGAGCGTAATATGGCGGCGCATCAGGCGATCAATCCGGTGGTTGAGCATGAGATGATTGAGGAGTCGTTTATGGGGGAAACGCTCTATTTCGATGAGACTTTTGATGGCGTAGCGACTTATATTGAAGATGGCTACGCGTTTGTGGATGGCATCGTGGTGCTTGCGGTTCCCGAGAGTCGTTTACGTGCGGCAGTTGAGTCGATTAAGGAAGGTGCCAGTGCGCCGATCGCAGACTCCGCGGCGTATCAACGTTCGCGAGAAGAAGGCGGACGTGGTGATTTTGGGGTGTATGCGAATTTGGAGCACTTGATGCCGACTTTGAATCGCGCATTAATTGAGCATTCTGCGGTGAATAAATTGGCGATGTTTGGGGTGACTGCGCAGAGTTTAGATAGTGCGTTGTCGCTGGAATCACTGCAGGCCTTGTATGCCGATTTTGATTTGATTGATGCTGGGATGCTGTCGCATTATGGATTAATCTATCGCGAGAAGTTGGGCTTCTTGAGTCTGATGAGCTACGCAAATACTGCACTTCCTGAGGCCCGCTATGTGGCAGAGGGGGCCTTGACGAGTTCGATTTCGACCTTCGACTGCAGTGCGATGCTTGCAAATCTCGAAAGATTGCTGACTTCTGCGAGCCCGACATTGTCGCCGTTGATTGATATGCAGCTGCAAATCGCGAAGGCGAAGACGGGTGTCGATTTACGTGCAGCGCTAATCGACAATATCGGCTCCCAGACTGTTAGCCTGTCGGTTTTACCTGAGGCGCATCTGGACGACTCTGAGATCGTAGAGCCACAGCAACTTTTCGTGATTGAGGTGAAAGACGCGCAAGCACTGGCGCAAGGGCTCGAAGCCTTTAAGGATCTGGTTCCTAGCTTACGCGCGATGATTGAAGAGCAGATGTATGCAGGGCAGACCATTTATACAATCAGGGATTCGGGCGAGCCGGATATGGAGGATGCAGGTACTGTTAGCTATGTGATTTTAAGGTCGAGCTTGATCGTGAATGTCGGCGAGTTGGGCTTACTGCATAAAGTGCTGACCCGGATGAGTGAGGGGGATGGGGGGTTGTGGCAGAGTGCTGAGACCGAGGAATTATTTGAGCGTATTGAACGCCCGAATGCGGTGACACGGTCCTTTGTAAATGCGGAACTGATGGTTGAGCCATTGTTTGAGTCGCTGCTACAAGTGGCTGAGTTGAGTGGTTTGATGGAGGAGATGAGTAAGGCGAAAATTCCGTCTGGCCTGGATACTGCCTACCGCATGATCTCTGAGTTGAATGAAGCGGCGGATGGTTTTTTTGGCCGCACATTAATTATCAAAAGTGAGGACAAAAAATGAGTGCTGATTTGAATCGATGGGGATGTTTCGGAGATGTGCTGCGCTGCGCTTTTTATGTAACTGGGGGGTTGATGACTTGTGCGCAGGCATGTGCAGAAGTAGGGCCGTTTTCGTTCTCAGGGCCAGAGGTGCTGAAGTTGGATTGGAGCACGCGTGCGCTGAATGTCAGTGATGTGAACCAGGATGAGTTGAGTGATTTAATCGTGATCAACAATGATACCGCACAGATCGAGATATTGTATCAGTTGGCAGAAGATGCGCCGAACTCGAGCGGGAAGACGCGTTTGAATCGTAATCGTTGGGAGGCGCCGCTTGAGGATGCTCGTTTCGAGAGTGAATCAATTACGATTGGCTTCCCAGTATTTGACTTGTCGGTGGGCGATTTGAATGGCGATGGGCGCGATGATCTGGCCTATACTGCCCGTGAGGTGCCATTGACTGTACGCTATCAAAATGCAGCGGGGCAATGGACGGATACGCATGTGTTTGACGATTTCGAGGCGCTGGGATGGACAGGCACCGTGCGGATTACAGATGTGGATGGCGATGGGAGTGCGGAGTTGGTCGTCGTGTCTGCCGATGCGCTCCGAGTTTTTCGGCAGGATTCACATGGCCATCTCGGTGAAGCGGCGGTGTATTATGTGACGGGAGAGAATCCATTTAATTTATTGCTGGAAGATGTGACGGGTGATGGGTGCAAGGATGTGCTCTATATTTCAGCGAATGGAGATCAGTCACTGGCACTACGTGAGCAGCTGAGTGATGGTGGATTTGGACCTGAGCGACGATTTGTTTTTGAGCGGCCCGTGCGTAGAGTGCGAGCGATGCCGCAAGCTGAGGGTGCGGGGCTATCTTTTTGCTCGGTTGATTCGCGCAGTGGTGGGGTGGAGTTCTTCCGCCTGACACAGGCGCAGGCGGCTCAGGAGGTCAGCGGGTTTTCCGCCGCGCAACCGGAGATTTATCCAATCTTCAAAAAGGGGCGTATGGCTGCGAGCTATGCACTCGGTGATTTGAATGGCGACGGGCAAGAGGACTTGTTGGTCGCAAATCCTGCCGGTGCGGAGTTGGTGTTGTTCTTGAAAAAGTTGGGACATTTTGATTCGCCACAAACGTTTCCGTCGTTTTCGGAAATATCCTCGATCGCCAGCGGGCTCTTTTTTAAAGAAGATCGAGCTGCTGTAGTGGTTGTGAGCGCAGGTGAGAAGACGATTGGACTGAGCCAGATGGATCGGGGTGGTCGACTCTCGTTTCCGCGGCAACTTTTGATTGGAGATGGAGAACCATTGGTCTGTGAAGCAGTGGATCTGGATGGTGATGGCTATGATGAATTGGCATTGGTCAGTGAATCGAAGGGTGAGATGGCATTAACATTGGCTCGACCTGAGAATCGGAAAAATATGGATTCAAGCTGGGTCGTACTTTCTCGCACTGTGCTGACTGGGGTGAAACGCAAGCCGTTTGAGATTCGTGAAGTGGCGGTATTTGAAGGCAACCGCAGTGGGTTGATGATCTTTGTGCCGCGTGAGGCACCTGTATTATTATTTTCAGAAGAGGTGGACGGCGTAGTGCTCAAGGAAGTGGCACAGACATCGACGATTCGTGAGAGTTTGCTGAAAGACATACAGCCTGCGCAGATCAGTGTGTTTGATGTTGATGGTAATGGGAGCAATGAGCTTGTTGTCGGTCGATCTGGCTATGCACGTGCGCTGCGAGTGAAGGATGATATGCTCGAAATGGTGGATCAATTCAATGCACTGCGCGGTGACGATGTGGTGTCGGCGGTGATTCCATTGTATGCAGACGGCGAGGTGCAGCAGTTATTTTTCTATGTGTCGGCTGCTGGGGAATTTCAATTGCTTGAGCGCGATCAGGATGGTGTCTTTCGTTATCGCACCACGGTTGATGCAGGGAAGATCAATTTAAGTGAGTGGCATCAATTAGAAGAGACTAAAGGAGCAACGGAGTTTATTTTTGCAGGAGAAGATCGTTTTTGGCGTTTGCCTGCGCAGGCAGATGTGTGGACGCGATTAGTTGAGGAAAGCTTCGAGACAAATCTCGAAGACGTGCATTATAGTTATGTGGAGGGAGCTGACTTTAATCAAGATGGTCGCTTCGATTTACTCGCGGTGGATGGCCAGAGCCATGTACTGGAGATTCTCGTGAAGGAAGAACTCGATTGGCAGAGCCAGATGTTCTGGGAAGTATTTGAGCAGAACTTACATTACCAAGGGCGCACGGGAAGCAATGTGGAGCCGCGCGAAGTGGTGATTGCGGATTTGACCGGCGATGGAAAACTCGATTTTGCTTTTTTAGTGCATGATCGGATTTTGTTTTACCCACAAGAATAAGGTAGTTCAGCCACCAGTCTTTTTCCGCATCGTGTGCGGCATTCATGGTGCTTCTGATTATCGGCTATTCCCTCTCTTTACTAGAGCTGCGAGTTGCGATGACTCAGTTGACGGGAGATTCTGAGAATTCAGAACAAGTTAGTAGAGCGGAATTGCATATGGCTGCGTTGGAAGGCTTGTGCCTGCGCGGTCCATTTACGTACGAAGTCTTTGGTTCTGGCCTGCGCACCACGTTGGCTAATTTCGTTCCACCATGCCGTGCTGCCGACGTGCTTATTAAATAAAGCGGGGTTCTTTGCGTTGGCGAAGGGATTGCCTGACGTCCAGGCGGCGGTGAGTTGCATCATATAAAAACTAATTTCGGTAGGGTGCACTTTGGTCCAATCGCTGACACTCACATAAACGCCTTCGACGTTTGCGCCCGATTTGGTTTTGGTGCGGAGGATGCGAAAGCTTAGGCCAGGGATACGCAGCGCGCTGAGCGCTTGTTGTACTTGAAGTGCGGATTTCCCTTGGTAGCGAAGTAAGCGAAAAGGATAGGGTGTACCGATGCCATGCGAGAAGCCTCCGACTTGCGCCCCGAGTCCTGTCATTGCATAGCCGAGGACGGCTGAGAGGTCTGGAATGTAAGGCGAAGTCGGCACCCATTTGAGCCCTGTTTGAGGCCACAGCATGTCGCGTCGCCAGCCACGCATCTTGATTACGGTGAGCTTCCCTTGTTGGCGCACTTTGTTACTCACCTCCATGCTGCCAGAGGTAAACTTCGCGATTTGCGCGAGCTCACCGATGGTGAAGCCATGGACGTAGGGCACGTGGAAGGCTCCGACGTAACTGCGCCATTTTCGGTCGAGTGGAGGGCCGTCAACTTTCAGGCCGCCGAGTGGGTTCGGGCGATCGAGCACGACAACTTCGACGCCATTTTCAAAGCAGGCTTCCATTGCATAGCGCATGCAACTGACGTAAGTGTAAGAGCGCACACCGACGTCCTGAAGATCGATAATAAGCGCATCGAGCCCGCGCAGCATCTCAGCGGATGGTTTGCGGTATTTGCCATACAGCGAATAGACGGGAAGCTGGGTGCGTGGGTCGATCTTGTTGTCGACTGGCACGTTTGCCTTTTCGTTGCCATAGATGCCGTGCTCTGGACCAAATAGTGCAACGAGTTTCACATTTTGCGCGCGGCGCAGCACGTCGATGCTGCTAACTCCATCGCGGTTGACCCCAGCTGGATGGGTAAGCAGTCCGACTCGCTTGCCTGCGATGGCGCGAAACCCAGATTGTTGCAGTGTGTCGATGCCGAGGCTGATACGGTCTGCTTGTGCGATGAGGGCGCAGCTTGCTAGGAGAGTGATCGAGAGGAGACGAAGGAATTTAAGCATTGGAGTGGGGGTCGGCAGGAGGATCTGATTTACGCGCTTTACGGTCATGAATTTTTTGAATCAAAAGTGCGTAGCTTGCGGCGGTTCTTTTGGCTGTGAAGCGATAGGCAAAGCTAGAGATTAGGCCGAAAAAGAGACCGATGACGATGCCACCGAGGCACATAATGCTGAAGGTGGCGAGTAGGGGTTCAATATTGCTGCTCCATTCTCCATTTGTGAAATTATCAACAATGGTTTTAACATCGTTTTGGCCGAGTGGCGCTGTTTCAATGCTGACGACGCGGAGCACGTTGCTGCCGACTTGATAGGCGGCATACCAGAACGGCAATATCGTTAATGGGTTAGAGAGCATTTGTAATCCGACAAGAATCGGCAGATTTGCGCGCAGAAACAGGGCAAAGCAAAGTGCGATCGGGATTTGAATACCGTAGAGTGGCATGAGTGCGAGGATGAAGCCTGCGTAGATTGCGGGCACCGCGTTCTCGACCCGAAAGCTCCAGAGATAGGTGCGTTTGCGGGCACCTACGGAAAAGCGCCAGAGGATCGGGTAGCGATGAATGTTGGTGCGCCGAGGCAAAAGCCTAAGCCATCGCTTGACCCTGCGGATGCGGCGCGTCCTCGTCTCTCTTAATTCATGCTCTTCAATGGTCATTGTTGAGTCTGTTGCTGGAGGACTTGCGCGGTTTTATTTTGCAAATTGTCTGGGCCTTCTGCGAGTGCCCGAGGGAGTGGGCAGCCTTCAGGAGTAATGGCAGCGGTGGTGCAATGGGGGAACTCTCGATGCAGTTGCTCGGCTGCTGACGCTTCGATGCAACCCGCTAGGAGTATAATTGGTTTGTGCGCGAGGTTGGCCGCGATTGCCAGTGCGTAGGGACCTTTGCCGCTAAGTGAGCTGAGGTCGATCTTGCCCTCTCCGGTGAGGATTAGATCGGCAGCAGCGATCTTGCTCTCTAAGTTGAGCCAGCTGCTGACGAGTTCGAACCCCGCAATGTATTGGCTGTCGCAGGCCACATTCAGGCCAAAGCCGATGCCTCCCGCCGCGCCGCTACCCGGCGTTTCGCGGAGTGCTTCAGATTGTTTGAAGTATGCGCAGAGCATCGAGGCGATCCGTGCGGACTCGGCCTCAAAGCTATCCAGTTCGTCTGCGAGTAAGCCTTTCTGGGGGCCATAGACTGCGGCGGCTCCGCGTGGTCCGAGCAGTGGATTGTCGACATCGCACGCGATGAAAATTGGCGGTGTGACGATTTTGAGGCTGCCTGAGATGCGGGTGACCTGCGACCAGTTGGCAGGGAAGATGCGTTCGATGATGTGACCGTTTGGGCCGATAAACTGTAAGCCTAGTGCTTGCAGTAGGCCGAGGCCGAGGTCGCTGGTGGCACTGCCGCCGATACCGAGTAGAATCGCATCCGCACCTTCTACGACGGCGATACGGATCAGTTCACCCACTCCGTAAGTGGTGCACCGTTTTGGGTGGCGGCGATCGGCAGGCACTTGTTCGAGGCCTGCAGCAGCGGCGATTTCGATGATTGCGACTTTGCCTAGAGGGAGGTCGAGGCGCTCGCGTACGGCAGTGGGCAATGCCGTGCTGTTGACCCAGCCTAAGGGTGCTTCGAGATCCGCTCCAAGTGGGCCGCAGACGGTGTATGTCTGAATGCAGCCATTGGCGGCATTTGTTAAAATACGACAAAAGCCTTCGCCGCCATCGGTCAGTGGCGCTTGAGTGATGTGCGCAGCACTACCCAGCGCTTGGCGTGCCCCAGCAGTAGCCGCTGCGCATGCCGCGACTGCCGTCATGGAGTCTTTGAACTTATCGAATGCAGCGAGAATCTTCATTGACTGCGTAGATGCAAATCCTGTGCCGAACGTCAGATTTTGAGTGTTCTCATTAGTCGACGTTCGGCATTGGAAAGGCTAGCGCTGTTCCTGCCCAGTTTCAACGTCGAGGATTTTGAAGTTTTCGACGTGATAAATCGGATCGGCGCGGAATGATAGACGTGCGCCATAAGATTCCTCGATGCCGAGTAATAGATCTTCGTCTTCGTTGCGCAGGCGTTCCAGGTTGGACGGGTTGAGCAGTACACGAAGATTGATTTCCTTGTCATGGCCGTCGCGTGCACGGATGTGGCGGATGATGCTAATGATGCGCCGCTGAATCTCCACACTCATGGTACGGGACGATTTGACCGAGCCGCGACCGTGGCAATACGGGCAGTCGGTGTAGATGCCGCTGGAGTGGCTCTCGGAATGGCGCTGGCGAGTCATTTGCATGATGCCGAGGGTTGAAATCGCGAGGATGTGATTCTTCGCCTTGTCGTGCTCCATTTCACGGCGCATACGATTGAACACGGCGTTACGATCCTTCTTCGCCTTCATGTCGATGAAGTCGAGAATGATGAGCCCGCCGATGTTACGCAGGCGTAGTTGGCGTGCGATCTCGGTGGCCGCTTCGAGGTTCACCTGTGTAATGAAGTCTTTGCCGTCCTTCTTGGTCTTGTTCTTGTGCGATCCGGTGTTCACGTCGACCGAGATCAACGCTTCAGTTTCTTCAATCACAATCTCGCCACCACCTGGGAGTGGCACACAGCGCATGTAGGTCTGTTCAATTTGACGCTCAATATTAAAGCGTTCGAAGACGGGGATGTCTTCCTCGAAAATATGGATTTTGGACTTCGAACGAGGCGAAATAGTCGTCACTTCGGCAATAATATCCTCATAATCCTGCTTCTTATCAACCATGACACGGTCGATATCTTCGGTGAGGAAGTCGCGCACAGTACGGCCGACGATATCTGGCTCGACGTAAAGGCAGCCTGGTTTGTTGGTCGCGTCCATGCGTTGGTTGATGACTTCCCAGCGTTTGAGCAGGATGTGTAAGTCACGGATAAAGAAGCGTGCTTTTTTGCCTTCGCCCGCAGTGCGGATGATTAGGCCCATTCCTTCGGGTAGGGTGAGGTCGCGGAGGATGCCCTTAAGGCGACTGCGCTCTTTACGGTCGTCGATCTTACGAGAGATGCCGAGTGTGCCGGCGTGCGGCATGAGTACTAAGAAACGCCCAGGCAGGGCGATATTTGTAGTGGTGCGTGGCCCCTTGGTGCCGATTTGGCCCTTGGTGATTTGCACGATAATCTCGCTGCCGATGGGGTAGAGCTTCGGGATATCCTTGACCGAAACCTTCTCGCTCTCGCGTTTGCGCTGCTTGGCGGTTTTGTTGTCGCGCACGATCTCGATGCCGCTGTCGTTGGCAGCTGGAAGGATGTCCCAGTAGTGCAGGAAGGCATTTTTTGGCTCGCCGATGTCGACGAACGCAGCTTTGAGGCCCGCTTCGAGATTTTGGATACGACCTTTGAAGATGGCGCCCACTTCGCGGGCTTCCCCAGTGCGTTCGACTTCAAATTTCTCAAGCACGCCGTCCTTAAGCAGGGCGACGCGTTTTTCGAGCGGCTCGGAGTTAATGATCAGCTCGGAGTAAGACTTTTTTTCATTCTTAATCGCTTTGATGATGCGAGTCACCAAGGGCTGTTTCTTTGCTCGTTTTGCGGCGTCGTCTTTGAGTTCTTTGTGATCAATTCGCTCTGTCTTCTTTTCTTTTGGAGCAGAAGTGAGTTCTTCAGTGTATTGTGAATCGGAATTTTCAGTAGTTGAATCTGGCATTGGTTTTGGGTGTCCC
>Ga0209406_1001868_pt1 | contig 14703 bp, 12 predicted proteins | sample COGITO_mtgs_1204_FD_184808 | JGI IMG/M metagenome (GOLD analysis project Ga0209406, IMG submission 184808) | Pelagic marine microbial communities from North Sea - COGITO_mtgs_120426 (SPAdes) (version 2) | ecosystem: Environmental > Aquatic > Marine > Epipelagic ...
TATCTTTCGTTAAAAAAATTAGAATTAAAAGATTCTCCAGCTGATGAATATTATAAACTAAGTCATAATTTGGGAATTCCACAAAAAGATATGAATGATTTACAAAATAAATTATTTGGTATTGAGTGTAATTTTGAGGAATTAAATGGAATAGATTTTAAAAAAGGTTGTTATATAGGGCAAGAAAATACTGCAAGGATAAAATTAAAAAATAAACTTTCAAAAAGACTTTTACCTATTGATTTGATTGAAGGAGAATTAAATAAAGATGATGTGATTTATAATAAAAATTATGAAATAGGAAAAGTTTTGTTGCATAACAAATACCCTTTTGCTTTAATCAAATATTTAGATGATAATTTTAATCAAAAAAATGAGCTACAAACTAAAAATGCTAAATTTAAAATTAGGATTCCAAGTTGGCTTAACTAAGTGCGTCAGAATAAAAGAATGACAATTAAGTATCAAATTGATAGGTTTTAATATGGAATTTACAGAAGAAGTAAGAAAAGCAACAGAGCCCATTTATCAAAAAATATCAAAGGTTTTACCTGAAATTGAATGGTCGATTCATGCTCCATATGTTCATAAAATTAATCAATTAAAAAAAGAAAAAAACGCAGTAATTCTAGCTCATAACTATCAGACACCTGAAATCTATCACGGTGTTGCAGACTTTGCAGCGGACTCTTTGGCGCTAGCAGTTGAAGCCTCAAAAACTTCAGCTGATATAATTGTAATGGCTGGAGTACACTTTATGGCAGAGACAGCAAAATTAATGAGTCCCGAAAAAAAAGTTTTATTACCAGACATGCTAGCTGGATGCTCTTTGTCATCCTCTATTACAGGTAAAGATGTAAGATTACTAAAAGAAAAGTATCCGGGTGTTCCTGTTGTATCTTATGTTAATACATCGGCAGATGTTAAAGCTGAAACTGATATATGCTGTACGTCAGCTAATGCGGTTAAGATTGTAAATTCTTTAGGTGTCAAAAAAGTTATATTTTTGCCAGATGACTACCTAGCTAAATATGTAGCGTCTCAAACTGATGTTGAAATAATTGCTTGGAAGGGTATTTGCATTGTACATGATCAGTTTAATGAAAAAGAGATAAACGAGATAAGAAATAATAATCCTGGAATAAAAATAATTGCCCACCCAGAATGTCCTCCAGATGTTATTAAAGCTAGTGATTTTGCAGGATCAACTTCTGGAATGATTAAATATGTTGAAGATAATCAGCCTAAAAAAGTAATGATGGTTACGGAGTGTTCTATGAGCGATAATATTCAAGTAGAGAATCCTAACGTTGAGTTTATTAAACCATGCAATTTATGCCCTCATATGAAAAGAATTACACTTCCAAAGATTTTAGCTTGTTTGGAAAATGAAACAGGTGAAATAATTATGGATAAAGAAACTATCAATAAAGCTCGCATACCTGTTGAAAGAATGACTGCTGTTGGCAGATAACAAAAGTGTCTAAATTTAAACTAAGTACCTATTATATAAAAAATAAAGTCAAGCTTGCCTTAAATGAAGACCTTTATCCAGATGGTGACATTACATCAAATTTAATCAAAAATGATAAAACTATTAAAGTTAAACTAATTTCCAATCAACCAGCAATAATTGCGGGATTAGAATTTGCAAAACACACATTTAAGCTAATAGATAATAAAATAAAATTTACTATTAAGAAAAAAGAAGGTTCAATTGTAAAAAAAAATGACATTATTGCAATAATACAAGGTAAGGCTGAAAATATTTTAATTGGTGAGAGAGTTGCATTAAATTTTTTGAGTCATATCTCTGGTATAGCAACTAAAACCAATCAATTTGTTAAACTAGTTAATAAGAACTGTAAAATTTGTTGTACCAGAAAAACAATTCCAACTTTAAGAATAATACAAAAATACGCTGTAAAGTTAGGTGGTGGAACAAACCACAGATTCAATTTAAGTGATGAGTTTTTAATTAAAGATAATCATATAGCAAGTTATGATATTAAAACTTTAGTTTTGCTGGCTATAAAGAATAAAAAAGGAAGAAAAATTACGGTTGAAGTTGATAATCTTAATCAACTTAAAAAAATAATAGGTCTAAAGTTTGATACAGTCTTATTTGATAATATGAATATAAAAACGCTAAAGACTGGAGTTAAAATCGCAAAAAAATACTACGAAACTGAAGCATCAGGAAACGTCAATTTAAAATCCATAAAAAAAATTGCAGCAACAGGTGTAGATAGAGTTTCTATTGGTAGTATCACTCATAGCGTTCCAGCTGTTGACTTTAAATTAGAGATTTAATTTTTTTTGATATTTCTGCTTGAGCAGCGGCCAATCTTGCAACTGGTACCCTATAAGGTGAGCATGAAACATAATCCAAACCTACTTTTGAGCAAAAATGAATACTTTTTGGATCTCCCCCATGTTCTCCACAAATTCCAAGTTTAATTTTTTTATTTGTTTCTCTGCCTTTTTTTACTGCAATTTCGACAAGATCACCTACGCCATCATCTATGGAAACAAAAGGATCTATAGAAAAAATCTTATTATCAAGGTAATCATTTAAAAATTTTCCACTATCGTCTCTACTCAAACCAAATGTTGTTTGAGTTAAATCATTAGTGCCAAAGCTAAAAAACTCTGCATGTTTTGCTATGTCATTAGCTTTTATAGCTGCTCTAGGGAGCTCAATCATGGTTCCTACTAAATAATCAATTTTAACTTTTTTATCTTTTTGAACTTCTTGTGCAACTCTTATTACTAGATCTTTCATTATTTTAATTTCAGCTTCAGTCGATACAAGAGGAATCATTATTTCAGGAAATGCTGATTTAATCTTCTTAATTTTTAAATCAGATAAAGCTTCAAAAATTGCCCTACATTGCATTTCATAAATTTCTGGAAAGGAAATTCCCAATCTACAGCCTCTATGTCCTAACATTGGATTCTGTTCATGTAACTCATTAATTCTGGACTCTATTTCCTTCAATGGTAAGCCTACTACATTTGCTACATCATTTATTTCTTTTTCTGTTCTAGGAAGAAACTCATGTAAAGGGGGATCTAGCAATCTAACTGTTACTGGCAAATCACTCATAATTTTAAATATTTCAATAAAATCATTTCTCTGATGTGGTAATAGTTTTGATAAAGCTTTATTTCTATCATCAACTGTTTTTGACAGGATCATTTCTCTAACTGATAAAATTCTTTCTTCATCAAAGAACATATGCTCTGTTCTACAAAGACCAATACCTTCGGCACCAAAGTCTCTTGCAGTTTTTGTATCAAGTGGAGTTTCTGAATTAGTTCTAACCTTCAACTTTCTGAAACTATCTGCCCAACTCATTAATTTTGAAAAATCCCCAGAAATTTCTGGTTTAACTGTTGGAACTTCTCCAAGAATAATTCTACCAGTTGAACCATCAATTGTAATTATCTGTCCTTCTTTAACTTCAATTGAAGATGTTTTAAAAGTTTTTGCTTCATAGTTGATATCAATTTCACTTGAACCAGAAACGCATGGTCTTCCCATGCCTCTTGCCACAACTGCCGCATGACTAGTCATTCCTCCTCTAGCAGTTAAAATTCCTTTTGCAGCATGCATTCCATGAATATCTTCTGGAGAAGTTTCAACTCTCACTAAGATTGTATCTTGCATCATATCATTTAATCTTTCAGCCTCTTCTGATGAAAAAACAACTTTTCCACTTGCTGCACCTGGAGATGCAGGCAATCCATTTGCTATTACATTAACTAAACTTTTTTCATCAAGTGTAGGGTGTAATAAGGTATCAAGTGAAGCAGGATCTATTCTCATTACAGCCTCTTTTTTTGACAACAATCCTTCTTTAACCATATCTACGGCAATTTTAACTGCAGATTTTGAAGTTCTTTTTCCAGATCTTGTCTGTAACATCCAAAGTTTATTATTCTCCACTGTAAACTCTACATCTTGCATGTCTTTGTAGTGTTTTTCTAAAACCTTTAATATTTTATCTAGTTGCTTAAATACTTTTGGCATAGACTCTTCCATAGATGCTTCTTTAGCTTTAGCATCCTTACGAGCTTTTTTTGTGATATATTGTGGTGTTCTTGTTCCAGCTACCACATCTTCACCCTGTGCATTAATTAAGTATTCTCCGTAAACTTCATTAGAGCCATCAGATGGGTTTCTAGTAAAGACAACTCCTGTTGCACAATCATTACCCATATTACCAAAAACCATGGATTGTACATTAACAGCTGTACCCCACTCTGCTGGTATTTGATTTAATTTTCTATAAACCTTTGCTCTATTACTCTCCCAAGATAAAAAAACTGCATTTATTGCTCCAAGCAATTGCTCAAATACATTTTGTGGAAATTCTTTTTTTGTTTGATTTTTAACAACTTTTTTAAAATCATTAATTAACCCCTCCCAATCACTAGCATCTAAATCTGTATCTAAAAGCACACCTTTTGTTAATTTATAATTTTCAATTAACTCTTCAAAATGATAGCTCTCCACCCCCATTACAACATTTCCATACATTTGGATAAATCTTCTATAACTATCTTTTGCAAATCTTGTATTTGAAGTTTTATTGGCTAGAGCTATTACAGTTTTGTCATTTAAGCCTAAATTCAAAATTGTATCCATCATACCTGGCATTGATACTCTAGCACCAGATCTAACAGACAATAATAATGGATTTTTTAAATCACCAAATTTTTTTCCTACTTCTTTTTCAATAATTCTTAATTCTTTTTTAATACTATTAATTATTTTGGAATTTAATTTTTTTTTATCTTTATAAAATAATTCACAAACTTTAGTTGAGATTGTAAAGCCTGGTGGGACAGGTAGCCCCATTCTTCCCATTTCTGAAAGATTAGCTCCCTTACCACCTAAAAAATTTTTAGGACTCTTTATCTTTTTAGACTCTTTAGATTTAAAATTTAATATCAGTTTATTCACTATTTGGTCTCTATGTTAGAAAAATTAATATAATTGTTAAATGTTCTACATAACATTTGTAAAAGTTCCAATCTGTTTTTTTTAATATTTTTATCCTCATCATTGACTTTTACGTTATCAAAAAAATCTGAAATTACTTTTTTTGCACTCGCTAAAACTATTAGTGTTTCCTTATAATTTTCATCTTTGTTAATGCTGCTAAAATATTTCCTTAATTCATTTATCTTTTTAAATAGGTTTTTTTCATAATCATTTTTAAAAATACCAGGATCAGTTGTATTTGATAATTCAATATCTTTATCTTTTAACTCACCACTTAATATACTTGATGCTCTTTTATAATTTATGACAATATCCTCTCCAATTTCTTTAGAAATAACGCTATTTAATGTTGATGCCTTATTATATATTTTATTCATATTATCTAAATTGTGAGAACTAACACTCGCTTCAATAATATCTCCTCTAATTTGTTTTTCTTTCATATAATATTTAAGCCTATCCATCAAAAATTCTGCTAATTCTTTTTGATGCGACTCATTAGTTAACTCAAAACCCTGGTCTCTATGCAGGGATGTTGAGTAACTGATTAAATCTTTAATTTTAAAATCTTTATTGTTATCAATTAAAAGTTTTACGACACCCAAAGCAGATCTCCTTAGTGCATATGGATCTTTTGAGCTTGTAGGTTTTTGATTAATACCAAAAAATCCAACTAGGGTATCAATTTTATCAGTAAGAGCTAAAGCTACACTAAATGGCTTTTTGGGTGTTTTGCTATCAAGACCGGATGGCAAATAATGTTCACGAACAGCGAGAGCTATTTCCTTATCAAAACCTTGTACTTCAGAAAAATAACCACCCATTATTCCTTGAAGCTCTGGAAACTCACCAACTAAATCTGAGATTAAATCTACCTTACAGATTGATGCTGATAACTCCACTTGATCTTTGCTAATTAATAATTGGTCTGAAATCATTCCTCCTAGTTTTCTCATTCTTTGGATTTTATCAAAATAAGAGCCCAATCCTTTAAAGTAATTCATGTTTTTCAATTTGGAAACTTGCTTAACAAGATTTTGGGATTTATTCTTTTCCCAAAAAAATTGAGCATCACTTAATCTTGCATCAACAACTCTCTCATTACCCGATTTTATAAAACCCAACGTATCCTTGTTATTTGCAACAACTAAAAATTCATTTGTGATCTTTCCGTTTTTATCGAAGGTTGGAAAATATTTTTGATGATATTGCATTGTAATTATCAAGATTTCTTTAGGTATATCTAAAAATTTTTCATCAAATTTACAAACTATAATATTGGGTTGTTCAACTAAATCGGTAACCTCATCTAAAAGTTTCTTATTAGCCGCAATAGTGAAATTTTTTTTTTGAGATATTCTTTCAAATTGCTTTATAATAAATTCTTTTCTTAAAGATTGATTAATAATAATTCCTGAATGGCTAAAAAACTTTTCATAATTTTTGAAATTTTTAAAATTTTTTTTCTTATCTTCAAATTCTTTATCTACAAAGGTTGTATTGGAAGAGCTTAAATGATGGAATTTAAAGTTTAAATTTTTACCATCAAAAATACCCAATATTGATTTTAAAGGTCTCGCCCAATTTAAACTATAATTCCCCCATTTCATTGATTTCTTCCATTGAAGATTTTCAAGTATTATTGGTGTTTGCTCTTGTAATAAATTAATTGTGTTAGTCTTTTTAGAAGATTTTATATAAAAATAAAATTCACCTTTTTCTATTTTTTTTTTAAATAAGTCTTTTTTTTCTATTTTATTTGATCTTATAAAGCCCTCTAATGCTTTTTCTGGTGCACTTATAATTGGTCCTCTTATTTCTTCTTCTTTTTGTATTACTTCTTTAGATAGTCCCTCAAATAAAATTACAAGGCGATTTGGTGTTGAAAAAGATGTACTTTTTTTAAATACAATTTTCTTTTCTGAAAAAAGTTTGTGAAAACTCTCTAATAGTGTTTTACGAGCATTTTGTTGTAATCCTGCGGGTATTTCTTCACTAAATAATTCTAAAAAAAATTCAGACATTAATCTATTTGGCTACTCAACCACATTTCTGCAACTGCCTTGGTAATATCTCTAATACGTCCAATATATCCTGCTCTTTGAGCAACACTTATGGCTCCTCGTGCATCTAAAATGTTAAATACATGACTAGCTTTTAGGCATTGATCGTATGCAGGTAATGAAATTTTTTTTTCTACTAATGCCTTTGCTTCAAATTCATGCATATCAAACATTTTAAATAGATTATCTGTATTGGCATGTTCAAAATTATATGCTGAGAATTCTTTTTCAGCTTGCAAAAATACTTCTCCATATTTAATACCTTCATCATTCCACAAAAGATCATAAACATTTTTTTTTTGCTGAGTAAACATACATATTCTTTCTAAGCCATATGTGATTTCCACTGATACAGGTTTACATTCTATGCCACCCATTTGTTGAAAATAAGTGAATTGTGTAATTTCCATACCATCACACCAAACTTCCCATCCTAATCCTGCCGCTCCTAACGTTGGACTTTCCCAGTCATCTTCCACAAATCTAATATCATGTTCTTTATGATTAATGCCAATTACTGACAGGCTATTTAAGTAAAGTTTTTTAATATTATCTGGTGATGGTTTAATCAAAACTTGAAATTGATAATAATGCTGCAATCTATTTGGATTATTTCCATACCTACCATCTGTAGGTCTTCTTGATGGTTGCACATAGGCAGCCTTCCAAGGTTTTGGCCCTAATGATCTTAATGTCGTTGCAGGATGAAAAGTACCAGCTCCAACTTCTATATCATATGGCTGAAGGATTAAACAACCTTGCTTGCTCCAATACTTTTGAAGATTCAGAATTATATCTTGAAATGATTTTGTTTTTTTATTTTTGATTTTTTCTTTAGAAGCCATATCTTTGCCAGATAGATCTTTCCTCCAAAATAGTTGCCAACTGGTCAACTTGATTTACAGAAGAAGAAAATTTTTTGCTAAACCATCCTTTTGGTTTTTCAAATTTTTTGATAACAACATCCTCTCCAAATTTTTCTTTCAAAATTTGACTAGCATCACCTAATTCATCAATTAAACCTAGTTCTTTTGCTTTACTGCCAGCCCAGAACTCGCCCGAAAAAAGTTCTATACCATCTTTTTTTAATTTAGATCCTCTGCTTTCTTCAACAACATCTATGAAATCTTTATGCAAGTCTAGTTGAATACTTTTAAGTCTATCTATATCCTCTTTTTTTTCATCTTGGAAAGGATCCAGCGAACTTTTATTTTTCCCAGCAGTATGCACTCTTCTTTCAACACCAATTTTTTTTATAAGTTCGGTGAAACCAAATGAAGAATATATAACTCCTATGGAGCCAATGATTGAGCTTGAGTTTGCGTATATTTCATCCCCCGCACATGCTATTAGATAGCCTCCTGATGCAGCAACATCTTCAGCAAAAACTATTACTTTAATATTATTCTTTTTTGCTTGAGCTCTTATGAATTTATATATTAAATGAGATTGAACTGGTGATCCTCCAGGGGAATTTATGGTAATTGCTACAGCTTTAGCTTTTTTTAGAGAAAATGCTTTTTTTATTATCTCTTCTTGACCTGCAAAATCAATACCCTGCTTAAATTTACCAGCATTTCCAATAACTCCATTTAATCTAATATGGGCTACTATTTTTTTCTTTTTAAAAAAAGAGAACATTGTTATTCCTTACAGAATTTTTGATTTAATATAAAGCCTACTTATAGTTGAAGATTAAGGTGCGTCAATTGATAAGTAATAAATATAACTGAATTATACTAACTTAATAATTATGGGCACTGTAGTTCAACTAAGAAATCAAATAAATAATTCTTACTTTCAACTGAAAGATTCTGTTGATGAAAAATTAGTTCTTGTTGAAGAAAAAATTAAATCAAAACTCATAAGTGATGTAGATTTAGTTCAAAAAATGACTGATTACCATATATTAACTGGAGGAAAAAGACTAAGAGCCTTGTTGACTCTTGGATCTGCTAAATTGTGTGGCTACACAAAAGGTGGCAGAGATATTAATTTGGCAGCTTGTGTTGAGATGATACATGGTGCTACTCTTATGCATGATGATGTGATTGATCTTGGAAATATAAGACGAGGAAAAAAAACTCTTAACTCAATTTGGGGAAATCACTCTTCTGTATTAATTGGAGATTACCTTCTTAGCAGATGTTTTGAAATGATGGTAGAGGATGGTAATTTAGAAGTTTTAAAACTTTTATCTTCAACATCGTCTAAAATAGCTCAGGGAGAAGTTTTACAACTTCAGTATAAAGGAGAAACAGACATGCTTGAGGAAACTTATCTTAAAATAATTACAGCTAAGACTGCAGAACTTTTTTCAGCGGCCACTAAAGTTGGTGCAATTTTATCAAATAGTGAAACTAAAGAAAAAGAAGCTTTGGAGTTTTATGGAAAAAATTTAGGATTAACTTTTCAAATTGCAGATGACACTTTAGATTATAATTCTAATCTTAAAAATTTTGGTAAAAAAATTGGTAAGGATTTTTTTGAAGGTAAAATTACCCTTCCAGTGATTTTATTATTTCAAAAAGTTAATTCTTTAGAAAAAGATAAGTTACAAAATATTTTTAAACAAGAAATTAGATCTAAAGAAGATTTAAGTTTTACACTAGATCTAATTAATAAATATAAGATTATTAAAGAATGCTATAAAAAAGCAGAACATTTTATAAACCTTGCATCTAATTCATTAAGTATTTTTAAAAATAATGAAGAGAAAAAAATTTTAGAAGATCTTACTTCGTTTAGTCTTGAAAGAAGTTTTTAAGGGCTTAATAGCGTTCTATTCCACTCATCATTATCATCTTTAGTAAATTTAAGCCTCTCATGGATTCTGCTATTTCCATCTAACCAAAATTCAATACTTGAAGGTTCTAAAATCCAGCCTGACCAATAATTTGGTCGTGGAACATTATTTTTATCTTTATATTTTTTTTTATAATCTTCTATCGATTTTATTAAATCATCTCTACTATCTAATACAGAACTTTGTTTGGAGGCCCATGCACCTATCCTACTTTCATAGCTTCTAGAATTATAATATTGGTCAGCTGTCTCATCTGTAACTTTTTTAACTATACCATTTACTCTTACTTGTCTCAAAAGACTTTTCCAATGAAAACACATTGCTGCTTTAGGGTTTTTTTTTAATTCATTACCTTTTTGACTTTCTAAGTTAGTATAAAAAACAAATCCTTGCTTATTAAAATCTTTTAATAAAACCATTCTTACTGAAGGAAAATTATTGAGATCAGATGTGGCCAATGCAAGGGCATTGGGATCGTTAGACTCTGACCTTTTTGCCTCATTCATCCAAACTTCAAATAGCTTTATTGGGTCTTTAATATCTAAAAAGCAACTATTAAGTCCTAGTGAGTTTTTTTGATTCATAATTTTAACAAAATAATCTATATAATATAGATAATGTCATTTAATACTTTTGGAAAGCAATTTCGTTTCACAACATGGGGAGAATCTCACGGTCCTGCTCTAGGGTGTGTAGTTGATGGATGTCCACCAAATATTAGTTTAAAAGAACAAGATATACAAAAAGAATTGGATAGAAGAAAACCTGGACAATCAAAATTTACCACTCAAAGAAAAGAAGATGATAAAGTTCAAATTTTATCAGGTGTATTTGAAGGAAAAACAACAGGGACTCCAATATCTTTAATTATTTATAATAAAGATATGAGATCAAAAGATTACGGAAATATTAAAGATAAATTTAGACCTGGCCATGCAGATTTTACATACTTTAAAAAATATGGAATAAGAGATTACCGTGGAGGTGGAAGATCATCAGCTAGAGAAACAGCAGCTAGAGTTGCAGCTGGTGCAATTGCGAAAAAAGTTTTGGAAAATAAATTGGGTAAGAAATTCAAAGTTATTGGTGCTGTTACGCAGCTAGGTATACTTGGATGTGATACAACTAAATGGTCAGATAAAATTATCAATCGAAACCCTTTTTTTTGTCCTGATAAGAATATAATAAAATTGTGGGAAAAATATTTATTGAATATAAGAAAATCAGGTTCTTCTTGTGGGGCAATTATTGAGATAAGAGCAAGAGGAGTTCCTGTTGGATTAGGTGCTCCCATATATTCTAAATTAGATATGGATATTGCTTCTGCTATGATGAGTATTAATGCTGTCAAAGGAGTTAATATTGGCTCAGGTATGAATTCAGCTCAATTAAGTGGAGAACAAAATTCTGATGAAATTTCTCAAAAAGGAAAAAAATTAAAATTTAATTCAAATAATGCAGGAGGCATATTAGGTGGAATTTCAACTGGTCAAGAAATTATTGCATCTTTTGCTGTAAAACCAACTTCTTCTATTTTATCAACTAGAAAAACGATTGATAAATTTGGAAAAAATACAACTATTTCTGTTAGAGGTAGACATGATCCATGCGTTGGAATTCGAGCGGTTCCTGTTGGGGAAGCTATGATGAATTGTGTTTTATTAGATCATTACCTGATGAATAAAGCTCAGTGTGGATAGTTCTTATTTTAATTTTTAACTACTTTAATTGACTCTTTAACAAAAAGAACATCATGTATCTTTTTTGAAATTTGTGAAGCATTTAAACCAGCAACATCATACATTTTTTTTGGATCATCTTGTTCTATAAAAATATCTGGTAATGTCATTGATCTAAATTTCAAACCTTTATCAAATATTCCTTTCTCTGCTAATAAATTTTTAACATGAGAACCAAAACCACCAATTGAACCTTCTTCTATAGTTATCATCAAATCATGTTCTCTAGCACATTTTAAAATAAGTTCTTGATCTAAAGGTTTTGCAAATCTTGCATCAATGATTGTGGGGTTAATGCCTTTAATTTTAAGCTCCTCTGCTGCAATTTTACACTCCTCCAACCTAGTTCCTAAAGACAAAATACAAACTTGTTTTCCTTTTTGAATAACTCTTCCCTTACCTATTTCTAAAGTTTCATCTATAGATGGAAGCTCCAGACCAACTCCAGTTCCTCTAGGATATCTAATTGCAGATGGCTTATCATTAATGTGTACTGAGGTATTGATCATTTTTATAAATTCAGACTCATCACTAGGAGCCATTACTATAAAATTTGGTAAGGTTGATAAATAAGTAATATCAAAAGAACCTGCATGTGTAGATCCATCTGCTCCCACTAAACCAGCTCTATCTATAGCAAATCTTACTGGCAAACTTTGTATTGCTACATCATGAACAACTTGATCGTACGCTCTTTGTAAAAAAGTTGAATAAATTGCAACATAGGGTTTATAATTTTCCGTTGATAAACCAGCAGCAAAAGTAACCGCATGTTGTTCTGCTATTCCAACGTCAAACATTCTCTTTGGAAATTGTTTTGCAAAAATATCCATGCCTGTGCCTCCTGGCATTGCTGCTGTAATACCAACTATCTTGCTATCCTTTTCAGCATGTTTGACTAGAGTATTTGCAAACACCTTTGTATAAGCTGGAAGATTTACACCACTTTTTACTTGTTCACCTGTAACTACATTAAATTTGGAAACACCATGATAATGATCACTTGCTTTTTCAGCAAATGAATATCCTTTTCCTTTTTGCGTTTTAACATGAATCATAATTGGTCCTTGATGCTTAGAGTCTCTTGCATTTTTTAAAATTGGAACAAGTGTATCCAGATCGTGTCCATCAATTGGACCAACATAGTAAAATCCCAGTGAATTAAATAGTGTTCCTCCTGTAACAGCTGAACGTAAAAAATCCTCAGCTTTACCTGCATTTGCACTAAATCTTTTAGAAAAGGCTGAAGTAATTAATTTAAAAGTCTCTCTTAAGCTAAAATATATTTTACCAGAAAATAATTTTGCTAAATAAGTTCTCATTGCTCCTACAGGTTTAGCGATCGACATGTCATTATCATTTAAGACTACTATCATTTTAGTTTTTGAGGCCCCAGCATTATTCATTGCCTCATAAGCCATTCCTGCACTAATTGCACCATCACCAATAACTGCAATTACATTATTTGACTTGTTAGATAGCTTGTTTGCCTCAGCTATTCCTAGCGCTGATGAAATAGATGTTGAGCTGTGAGCTGCTCCAAATGGATCGTATTCACTCTCTGATCTTTTAGTAAAACCTGATAAACCATTTCCTTGTCTTAAAGTTTTAATCTTTGACTTTCTACCAGTTAAAATTTTATGAGGGTATGTTTGGTGACCTACATCCCATATTAATTTATCATTTGGTGTATCAAATACATAATGTAAGGCTACAGTTAGTTCTACAACACCTAGTCCAGCACCCAAATGTCCACCAGTTTGAGAAACTGCGCTTATCATCTCTGCTCTTACTTCATTAGATAAATCTTGAAGTTGACTCTCAGAAAGTTTCCTTAAGTCTGCTGGAAAATTAATTTCTTTTAAATATTTATAATCTTCAATCATTTATTTCTTTTTAAAATATAATTCAGTGTCTCATTTAAATTATTTGATTTAAAATTATGTCTATCTAAATCACTAATTATCTTAAATTTAATATTTTCACTATATTTAATAGCATTTTTGTATCCAAGTAAACTGATTAAGGTTGCCTTACCTTTTTTTTTATCTTTACCTGTTTTTTTTCCAGCAACTTTGGAAGATCCTTGATAATCGATTACATCGTCTGCTATCTGAAATAAGAGACCAACATTAGAACCAATTTTGTCAAAAAAATTTATTTCTTTTGCTGATCTATTTTTTATTATTGGAGCAACAGAACAGCAGAAACTAAATAATTTTCCAGTCTTTTTTACTTCCATATTTATAATCTTATTTTTTGAAACTTTTTTTTTTTCAAAATTTAAATCTAAATATTGTCCTCCTGCTATTCCTAAATGACCAGAACATTCAGATAATCTTTTAATTAAAGACAATTTACTACTTTCACTTATTTTTAAATAAGAGCTACTTAAAATTTCAAAAGCCATTGTTAAAAGTGAATTGCCTGCAAGAACTGCTGTAGCCTCACCAAATTTAATGTGTGTTGAGGGTTTACCTCTTCTTAAAGCGTCATTATCCATGCAGGGTAAATCATCATGAATTAATGAGTATGCATGTATACATTCTACTGCTGCACCAATAGCAATTAATGTCTGATATTTAATCTTAAATATAGAACCAATATCTAATAAGATTTTTGACCTAATCTTTTTTCCACCAGGAAATAAGCCATATTTCATTGCAGGAATTAATTCAGTTTTTTGTTGTTTGGTAATAAATTTTTGTAAAAATATATTTGTATCTTTTGCTATTTCTTTAAGCTTATTTCTCATTTTTTTTTGTTAATATTTTATTAATTCTATTTTTTGTTTCTTCATTAATTTTCTTATTGTCCTTATGAAATTTTTTTTCAATAATATTATTTAATCTTAACAACTTTTGATAATCGTCTATAGAATTTTCTAGATCTTTTTTTTTTTCTAGATATTCAATAATTTTATTTGCTTCAATTGTTAATTCTTCTAAAGAACCGGGGGTATTATCAAGTGGTAAATTTTTATCTTTCATATAATAATAATTATTAATATATGAAATCTTATCAATCAAAAATCAAAAAAGCGAAAAATTATCTTGATAATCATTATTGCATAGGTGTCCC
>Ga0209406_1001873_pt1 | contig 14677 bp, 2 predicted proteins | sample COGITO_mtgs_1204_FD_184808 | JGI IMG/M metagenome (GOLD analysis project Ga0209406, IMG submission 184808) | Pelagic marine microbial communities from North Sea - COGITO_mtgs_120426 (SPAdes) (version 2) | ecosystem: Environmental > Aquatic > Marine > Epipelagic ...
GTCTAATCCTCTGCAGGACCTAGCCTGGATGACTACCTCCAGTTGGACGGTTGAGACCCGGCGCGCCCATGAAGCGCCGCTCCTGGCAGAATACCATGCCGCGTTGGTCGAGCTCGGCGTTCAGGATCTTGCTTTAGAAACCATTACCGAACGCTACGATCTGGCAGTACTCTTTATTTTAAATTTTCATATGATCATCGCAGGCGCCTTTGTGCCGTCGACCGAACGGGCTAAAAAAATGGCCGAGGAAGGGGTTCATCGCGCGGTTCAGGCAGTGCTCGATCGTGGGCTTATCGAGCTGATACCCGGTTATAGCCCATAAGCTCACAATCCAGGTTTTTGAATAACCGTCGTCAATCAGTGCGAGGGTAACCCGTGCCTAATCCGGCTTAAACACCCAAGGCCCGAGCACCAGATTGTTCAGCCGTGCAGGCTCGAGTACCGCTTGAGTTTGTTGGACTTGATCGAACTCTAAAGCGCCGCTGCTCCGAGAGCGCCTTAAGGCCTTACGTAACCAGACGCCGCGCGCTTCTTTGAAGTAGTAACTGCCATCTTGACGCGCGCCGGCGGGTCCAAACAACAGGGCTGCATATTCTGTTTGGCCATCTTGGTCGAAGTCGACCGCAAGGACATACGCCGCCGTACCCGCCTGGGCTGCCATCAAGGCGTTGATAGCCACCGCCACGGGTGTTGGTAAAACAAGGTCTGCTGGCGCCAGCACAAGGGCCCCATTTTTTTGTCGCGGCAGGGCCGCTAATCGACTTGGGTCTCTTGCCTCGAGGTTGCCAGGTTGCGCGCCAGATGTCTCACCAAGTGGATCGCTGCCGTCTTTGAGCCGCGCCCACAGCACCGGGTCCTGCGCTGTCAATACCTGCAGCGCCAGATAGCCTGGCCTTGCCAACTCGTTGCGAAGGTATTGATCATCGAAGTCCTCCGGCGCCACCGCGCCAGAGGTCAGCCGATGCATTTGACTCGCAAGCGACAGCTTACGAAAGTCCAGAACAGGACTGTTGCTCAGCAGTAAAACCACAATAACGAATACGCCGAGAATTGAATTAACCGATGCCATCATTGTCGGCCAGGCAGCACGGCGTTTGAGCGCAGCAAGCACATAGCCGAAAGAGAACAGGCACAAGGTTAACCAAACAACGAAAGCCCAGTACCGCACCACCGTCCAAGCATACTGATCAAGCCGCGCATAGAGCCCATAGAAACTTAGGGCCGAGAAAACCGGTAACGTAAATAGAGCCCCAGTGATCGCATGATGGAGCCACGAGGGATATGGGCTCGACCCAGCCCCCGTTTGATAAACCGCATTCAGACACAATAACAAGATAAACGTAAGGACCATCAGCAACAGGGTGCCTTGGTTGGTTGACCAAAGAATCTCTAAACCGGTAAAGGGCAGCGCCACTAAAAAGGCCACCGTCATCACCAACAAGAAGGGCAGTAACAGTTTAATAATTCCTGACAAAAGGCGGCTAATACTGTCCACCACATCGGTGAGGCCCCGAAAAACAATCACGCCACTCCCAAAGCTTAAAGCGCCAAGCAACGCGACAAACCAAACCTTGCGAAACAATTCCTTAAAAAAGCCAATCCCAATTTCATTAAACAACGCTGCCCAAAGCAGGTACATTAAAATCACGCCGCCAAGGAAGGCCAAAGACAAGCCGCCAACCACTAAGTTTCGCCAAGAAAATAGGAACAACGGTTCATAGCCGAGTGCCTCGGTGACTTGCCGTTGAACAAAGATCAACGTGATGAAACTCGCAATGCCTAGGGTTATCGCATAGGTTGCCGATAGCCCATCGATCCGAACCGCACCAAAGGGCATTGCCTGATAGCCGATATAGGCGCCCAGCAACCCGACAATGATTCCGTAGGCGCCAACCCGAACCAGCGTCGCGCGCTCGCGCGAGCGCTCAACCGTCAGCAAAAACCCTGCCGGCAAGAGCAGCACCAGACTGATCATGGGATAAAACCACATAGGAGACTGACTGGGCCAAAGCCCCTCATCAAAACTGCGGTATAGCAGATAAATCCCAAGGCCCTGGAGGCCAGCTGTCGCCAACATCAGTGACTTGGGTAAGTACGAGGGCAATGACATAATTTAATCTCGGGCGAATCGGCCTGATGGCGTTCTGAACATCATAGGCTCAGTTTGGTGGGCGGGACAAACCGCTTTTTCTGAGCCGATAAAGCTGTGAGAAATCGATCAAAGCCAGACTCAAACCAAAATTGGTCGTTATCAAGATCACAACGGAGTGCGTAACGGGCTAGGGGCCTTCGAAATCAACTCCAAACACCCCGCCTCGGCGCATTAGTGTCTTTGCCAGCCGCGGCGCTTTATAAAGGGTATCGATGACCAGCCCGGCGTTTACTTGCCCCTTTGATCGAACTTGACCTTACCAAGCTACTCCGTTTGGAATGCCTCAGCAGGCCTGCGACAACATCAGCACGATAAAACCCCCGACCACTACAGCCGACCGTTCAAGTTCAAGAACCATCCTTTGGATTCATAATCCAGATTTGTTAAGCGGTCGTTAAAGTCCGTGAAGTTGTAACCCACGCCCACTGCCATGTTTGGCCCCAACTGAAGATCAAGACCCAACAGCGCGCCTTGCTTTCGATCGCCAATTTCGTCGATTTCGAGCTTTCGATATTCAACCAAGGCATCAAGCTTCCAGACCATGTGGTAGCGCAAACGGGCAATCCACAGGGTCGTCGTCGCGCTGATGAAATCATCTTGATTACGATCTAATCGGATCGCACTACGCTTTACCGCAACTTTACCGCCCAATTTTAATCTGTCCGTGAGCTGATACAGGCCCTCGAGGGATAACACCCGGCCCTTTTCATCGACGTACAGCCCGCCCATTTGGTTGCTTGGATCCACGTCATAAACATAGGACACCATTGCCAAAAGGTTAAGCTTGTTATGAGCCACCGGACGATACGCCAGCCCAAGATCGACCTCTGCAAATCGCGCATCAATGAACTCAGTCGTCTTTTCTAAGGCTTTCGAGTAATCGGCCTTGCCAACCACAACCCAATCGTTCGAGTACCGGTACTGAAGTCTGTTGGTGGAAACCCACTGATCGCGGTCAGCACCCGCGGCGGAATCATCGACCCGAAACTCCAATCGATTGACCACGTTCAGACGCTCATCCCGATACCGAGAAGATAGACTGTAGGCCGATCTTTGATCAAGGCCCCCACTCGCGCCTTGGGTCTCGCCCATCAAAATGTCCCCGTCAACCGTCCAAGCATCCGTGAAGCGATACGATAGTCCGTAGCTGTTGCCCTCTACATTCTGCCGACCACCTTGATCAAAACGATGCTCACTATAGACACTCATTCGATCGGTGATTTCGGTTTTATGGCCCAGGGTCAATCCATCCCGAGTCAGATCGCCACGCTCGGTGACGTAATTTAAATACGCCGCGCTGTTATCCCGATAGCGATAGCCGAAGCCAAGCCTTGCCCCATCATGTTCGCCATCTGAAAACACTTCGCCGGTTAGGCTCGTTTTCTGTGTTGCGCGATAGTCAAAGCCCACGCCCATCAAATCTTCCATTTGACTGTTTCGAGACTGCTCCAATACTGATTGTGCGTTCACAAAAGACGACAAGCGGTCATTGACATCAAAAGACAGTCTCACGCCGAGGGTACTGCTGTTATCAACTGTGCCGAGCAGATCATCGCGCTGCTTCAAATACTCACCCGCCAATCGGAAGCGATCAGACGCCTGCCAATCAAGTTGAATCCCGCCATCATCATAGGTTGCGTCCGAACCCCGTTCCTCATGATCAAATCGGGCCTTCAGCGCGACCGTCTCGGTCAGCGTTAGCGCCGTTTCAACCCCGTAGGTCATGAGGTCATTGCCGCTCGCCTGATTAAACGCAAGGGAGTTGAACCCCGCATCCTGGTTGCGATACCAAAAGCCAACCTGCCCGGGTTTGGCCGCACCCAGGTCTTCTAAGTCAATTTGGCCGGTCACGCTGAGCGCTTGACCCGACATAACAGCGCCAGGTAACGACAGCGCTTGATAACCCAAACCGCCATCACTGGACTGATTAAAGGCAAGATCTTGGCCCGCTCGGGTCTCGCTCTGCTCGATCACCAAGTAGCTCCGCTCAGCCGCTTTGAAGGTGACATCAACGCCTTTAATCTCAAACTCTGCGCCGTCGTCTGCTTCCGAAACATAAGTACCCCCAACAGCGATATGATCCCCCAGCCAGGTTTTACCCCGGACGCCAGCGGTCACATCCTCGCCGCCTGAGAAGCCGGTTGTGATGTATTCGTAATCGGCAATCAAGACCACTTCGTCGCCATCTAATGGGGCTTGCCGAATAATCGATAACACCGACAAATTGGCGGTACTCCGGAGGGGGCGACTCAGGATCACACGACCCTGAAAGGGATCAATCTCGTAGTCCTGACCTTCAATCAGCTCGATTTGCTCGCGAACGCGTCCGGATAATCGGTCGCGTACTTCAACCATTAGCTTCGCGCTACCCAGCACCAAATCAGAATGGCTTAGGTAATACAAACTACCGCCAGTCCCGATCAGTTCATCTCGAGCCGCTTTGGTATTGGGCTCGGAGACAAAGGTTTTAAACGTATGCCGGTCCTCGTTAAGTTCGGTTTTATCGCTTGAGCGATAATCCAACTTGAAGCCGTAGAGGGACCGATTGTAGGCGCTCAATTCGGTGCCACTCATGCCGGTATTGTAGTTACCCCACAGCACCTTGGATCGATCCCAGTCCAAGCGAACATAGAACTTGCCTTGGGTGTCGACGTCGCGGGTCACCCGCGAGTCATCGCCATACACAGGGTACAGCCGATCTGGATCAATGCGCTTAAAGAGCCTGCGCGGATCATTGCGATCCATGTCCGAGAAAACCGCGCCGATATCGTCCTCGCCTGTATCTAACTGGGCCGTGATCAAATACTTGCCTTGAATTTGTCCTTTCAGATAGAAAGCCAAACGACCATCCACATAAACATCGCCATCGTAATGCGCGTCCTGATTGAGCAGCTCGATGTTGCCCGATACGTCGTGCTTACCGGCTGTGAAATCAGCAAGTCCGACCATAAAGAAGTAGTCACCCTCAACCGTCACGGGTAATTCGTAACGGCCCAGAACCGCATCTGAAGGATCCAGAACGGCAATCGGCAATCGGTAGTCTCCGGGTGGCAATTGCCGATCGACCATTAACTGACCCGTTTGTCCAACCGGATAGCGCGCATCCCCTAACATCATTGTTGCACCCACCGGTAAGTTCGCCGCATGCAGCGTCACCAAGTCCCCGGTTAAATTTAGATCCGTTGACACCAAATGGTTTTCAGATTCAATTTCTTCAAACCAAGTCAAATCATCAAACGCAAAAACCTCAGGCGCGTCCTCTGCGGGCAATTGCAGATGGATGATCCCACCGCGAACCTCAATTTCATCGCCCGTTACCCCGAGCAATGTGAGCGAATACGCCAAAGTCGACCCAGGCATCAGTCGGCCTTCAAGCAGGTTGCCTTCCCAAATAACAGGTGTGCCAATGGGTATGCCTTCGCCGGTGACTTCTGCAATCGCCCGCTTTCTCAATCCATCACGGCCTGCAAAGAATTTGAGTGTCCAGCTTGTTATTTGATCCGGGAAATTCGTATCCATCCAAAACTCAGCAGGTTGCACTAACCCGCTGTCTTCGACCTGAAGGGTTTCAGGTGCCCTGACCACAAACCGAGGGCTCACTTGACCAGGCTGCTTGCTGATCCATACCGCACCCTGCTCGCCAATGCTAAGACCTTGGGGGCCAAGGGTGGCCACTGGGGCCTGCGCTGCCTCGCTGACATAGATCATGAGATCTTTACCGCTACACAAACTTGGGCTTAAGCAGGTCACGTCGGTGTCAGCAAAAACCGGTGGGATAAGCGTATTTAATGCAAGCAAAACCCAGCGCGTCAGCCATTTAGATGCCCTGCTCAGGTCTTGATGCTCCGCTTTAGTGCTTGAGACGATCAATTTCTGTACCTGAACCTCCGAGAGACCCTCGAGACCGTGGAAATAGGCCAAAATTAATGCCCGCCGACTAACAAACTCTGACCCCGTTGGAATCACAAGGACCAAGTTAAGCATCGCTGGATCAGTTAAAGCGTCTTTGATGCCATCGAACACTGGAAACGCGATCGGGCGCAGATCAGATCCATCGAAATAGCGATCTCCCATCACAATCCTTGCGGTTTTACCCGTCGTGGTCGTGATCTGCTCAGCTTCTGTTACATCATAGGCAAGACGAATCTCAACGCGCCTATTGAGCGCCATACCTTCAGCCGAGGCATTACTCACAGCCGGTCTTTGATCACCGTATCCTTGGGTTACAAACTGATCGATCGAGAGCCCGAGCGCTTCGCTGAGGAAGGTCGCGACGGCCGTTGCGCGCGCGGCGGACAACCCGAGATTGTCACCATAACGCTCAGTGGCCGCACTCGAGAGCGCCTGGTTATCGGTATGACCCTCGAGCACAATTCGGAGATTCGCGACGCCTTGTAATTGTTTAAGTGCGCCTTTGAGTTGCTGGACGTACTGATCACTGATCTGAAACTGACCCGAGGCAAACCGTACGGGATCCAAGATCCGCTCAATCGTCGTTTTCGTCACTTTTTGTGTCTTGAACGACTGCGGGGGAACAGGCGCAACATCCGGCAGTTTCACGCCAAAGTCAAACTGGTTCATCAACCCACCAGTAATTCTTAAAACGCGCGGATTCTCGGTTGTGAAGCGACTACCCGAGGGGAGCGACGCTGGATCCACCTTTAAGATCGCGTTGCGCCCTCGGCTGTTTTTTCCAGGATCGATACCCGGCAAACTAAATCGACCATGTCGGTCGGTTGTAATCCACTCACCGCCAACGGTCGCAATACGAACCCCGGGTAGACCTATTTCATCGTCGTCTTGGGTGCCATTTTCATTTTGATCCGCGAACACTTTGCCAATAAACGCGGTTAGATCAAACAGCGGGTCCGCGACCACTTCAATACTGGCCTGAGCACGATTACCCACCATTTGGTCGGCTAGCAGCGGGACGACCACATTTTGCAGAAGACCTCTTTCAACGCCTGCACCAACCCGCATTACATAAGAGATCATAACGGTCTCGCGGGGCAACAAATTAAAGCTTTCTAACCTAATCGGACGCCCGCCCATAAATCCTAAGGCCTTCGTTTGATCATCCTCTGTTCCGAGCAGGCCATCTTCTCCCGCTCGGGTTAAGCGCAGGCTACCGTCTGCCAGTGCAAAGCCAGGCGCCTGAGTGTCGACCAATTCCAATCCTAAGAGCGGATATTGCGTCAGGTTCTCAGCTCGAACGGTGTAGGGCGCAAGATCACCCACCATGACCGTATCTTTCACCGACGCTTTGGTCAGCAGGACAAGACCATCGATCGGGGGGTCTAGCGGAATATGATTGTTCACAAATTCAACGGCGCCTTCTTCAATCTCAAAGGCTAAATAGTAGGGCGGTAATCCCTCACCCACTTCTGGAACAACCCCTTTGCTCACCTCGCAGCGAGTCGTTTCAGGATCTGTATCAACATTCACCCCAGACGCTGAACATCGATCAGGCGTCGCTATCAAGGCATCAATCTCTGGCGGTCGCAAGCTTGATCGCGCATAACCCTCGGGCAGGGTCTCCGCGTCCAATAAAATTTGATATCGCGTGGATTCAACGGGGCACTCAGTTGCTGCGCCAGGCTGAACCGAGAATTCATAGGCCCCAGCCGGCAATCCCAGAAGCCCCGGCACATCCGCGCTACCAGTGATTTGATTTTGTTGCGCGGGGGCCGAAAAACAGGCCGCAGGCAAAGGTATTCCTTGGGTATCCGCCAAGGTTAGCATCACGCCACCAATTGGATCGCCTGTCACGCTGTCATAGATAAGCCCTCGAGGATCCAAAACCAAAGTCGGCACGTTTAAAACTTTCAGCGAAAACCCGGTGCCATTTACCGTGCCCGCAACGACGCCATAGGGACTCTCAAAGTCAAAGCGATAGCTGCCCGTCGGGGCTGACGCAATGCTGTAGTACCCGTTTGCATCTGTGAGCACAGAAATCGGCTCGCCAGCAGCATCCAATAAAGGCTTCTGAGTAACCCCGCGCTGTTTGGTTTGCGGCGCTGGGTCGGACTGACCACCGGCCTCAAAAACATTAACGGTCCAACCCTCAAGCGGGGTATCGATTTCAGAGCAGCCGCCGTCCGCATTCATATCCAAGCACACCTTGCCCTGGATGGCCGTCGGAAACTGTAACGCGGTTGGTGTGTTCTCACCGGCCTCGTTTGGATCGAAATCCCCGTCACCGTCTAAAGCATCTCTGAGTTCGTTAAAGTCCAGCGCATCCAGATCAATGCCAGGGGCATCATCGGACAAATCCGAAATCGTTTGGCCCGATTCGGAGTCTGTGCCGTTTGCCACAATCTGAGTTTCAAAATTCTGTTGTTGTAGCTCTTGAATCGCGGCCTCATTAGCGTAGTCGATCTTAATTTCAAGGTCGTAGCGAATCACGATCGTCTCGCCCAACGCTAACGTCACCTGATCCGCGTTCACCAAATTAACATCCCGAATCCCGTCAAAGTTCAGATTAACCGCGTTGGCGAGATCGGTTTTCCGTCTGATACCCGACTGCACTTTACCGTCCCGTTTTTGACTTAAGCCAGCGGGATCTACCGGATCACTGGTGGTCTTGGTCACAGATATGGATCCAGGCACAACGCTTAGCGGCTGCTTCGGGTCGGCCGCAAGCGTTGGGAAGGTCCCAACCAATGAATTAACAACTTCAACGGCTTCGAGTGCGGTATTACCTAGGTTTGCAACTTCTACTTGAAACCCGGCGCCATAGGTCAAGGTGCGCGCCTCGATGTCCTGCTCTGGATCACCCCCATCCAAAAGCGTAATCACATTACCGGCTGAATCCGATTTAGCCTGGGCTAGGACGCCAATGATCGATTGCGAGCTGATGACCAGCGGGGTCGCAATGCCGTCATCGTTGGGTCCGTCACCAGCAAGGTCAACACTCGAGCCATTGTTCGACAAATCCGAAACTCGAACGCCCTCGGTATCCAACCCGCTTGCCAGAGCCGCAATTTCAAATCGCTCAAACAAAGTGCCCGCTGGCAAAGTAAACCTGAGCGCAAGCCTGATCGATGCGCGCTCGCCTATCGCGAGCGTTTCGGTGCCAGCCAAGAGCTGGATGACGTCTTCGCCGCCAATGACAAACGATTGACCCACCACACCTTGATTGACCAGACTCAGCCCGGCCTCGGCCGAAAGGTCTGTTATCGACACCACCGTGCCTTCAGGCAGACCATCGGGGCCGCTAAAGAGCGGTTCGACCTGAATGCCTGACAAGGCAAGATTGCCAACGTTCTCTACTTTCAGGGTTAACGATGCCTGACAGGGATTGACTTCACAGCGCTCAGACGGATCTTTTGCAACAATCGTTTCAGCCGCGGGGCTTGCGCTTAGCGCCACGCCCACGGTCCCGATTGGGGTCGTTGAGATCACAGCGGGTTTATCCAACCCAGCTGCAACATCATCAAGGCTTCTGTCGGATACGGCGCCAACAGAGGCCTGAGCCGAGACCATCGCAGATAATTCAAAGCTCGCTTGCGAGTTGGACTCGAATATGACCGGCACCTCGGCGTTGACGAGCTCGCCAACGGCAAGGTGGCTTGAGATGCCATCGCTTGCGTCGGCGTCAAAGAGTCCCACTCTGTCGCCACCATCAAACTGATTATTGACAACAATGCTCCCGCGATCGACCGTCACAGGACCTGCAAGGCGATAACCATTGAGAAACACTTCTGACAACGGCAAAGAAAGGTCGATGTCGGTAAGGCTTAGATTGCCCTGATTGAGCACCGTTAAACCGAGTACGGTTAAGTATTCACCGGTTGGTTGCAACACCGGGACAGAGGCGCGGATATCCACATCGATTTCTGGCAGGAGCTGCAGCTCGATGATATTGGGCGCATCTTCCTCAGCATTGTTATTTTTATTCGGATCGGGTTCTGGCCCATCGGTTGAGAGATCAAAAATTGGAATCTGCACCGACGGACTGCCAATATCACTGCTTTTCGCTTCCACCCGTGCATTATGCTCGTAGCGCGTCACATCAGGCGTTGGCGTGACCTCAACGATTATTTTAACGACGGCATCTGAATCTGCCGGCAATCGACTGGCGTCGGCGTTGTCACAATCTGAAATGAGGAGGTTTAAATCCGTCACGCCGTCAAAGTTTGGATTGGGCACCAAGGTGCCTGCGGTAACCGGTGTTGTAATCGAAACAACGCGGTCACTGCCAAAAACAGCGCCTAGATCATCTAATATTTTTAAGTCGCACAGACCCACGATGCCGGTATTCTCGATGATGTAAGACATAGGGATGGTGTAATTACCATTGCCTCTCGGCACCGGCGTGCCGACTTCAACCGACAGGCCCACGGTTGGGGATGGCGGCGATGCGGCCTCATCATCTTCATCTTGATCGCCATCGTCGTTGCCCGGGAACGAATCGGGATCAATCGAATTAGAGCCGGTCACTTCTGCTGTGTTGGTGAACGATCCGGTCGACAAAACCAGCGCGCTGATCCGCAATTGCTTCGACTCGCCAAGACGAACAGTCCCCACCGTCCAATCGCCAACGACTGGATCATAAAGTCCTGCGCCATCATCAGAAAGATAACCGTACCGACTTTGGAGTTTGTCAAAAACAACAACCCCAGTGGCATCGCCCGTGGGGATATCTGTGACCTCATTGGTTATGGTTATGACAAACTCAACCACGTCGCCGGGCGTGAGCGTCGTACTGCCGTCCTTGTCTTCCGATAGATTAACGGTTTTGGTGAGCGACAGATCGGCCAGCGGTTCTTCAACAATGGTTTCTAAGCTGGCCTGCCGAGGGCCCGGCACTTCGGTTGTTGTTGCCTCGGCAAAATTCTCGATGATGCCCGCTTGCTGATCGGCAAACGTCACCAGATAGGTCCCAACTAAATCACACGACTTCCCCGGTAGCAGGGTTGCGCAGGTTTTAGCGGACGGCTCGATCAAAGGATCTGTGACCACCGCATTGGTCAGCGTCGCATTGCCATCATTTAGCAGGCTAACGCGATAGGTCAAAACATCCCCCGGCGTAACGCTGCCGTTCACATCACGATCATCATTGCTCACTAAAACCTTCGTCAGCGTCGGAGCTTGGTTTTGCTCAAGGGGCACCTTGGTTTCCGCCAAGACAGGATCTGCCAAGTTATCCGCATCCGCAGTTGCTTTGTTCACAACGACCCCGGCAGTAATATCAGTGACCAACACGGTGTAACGCCCCGACAGAATACAGGTGTCACCTGGACCAACTTCAGCACAAACGGCCTCGCTTGGCAGCAAGATTTCATCCGTAACACGCACATTGGTGAGCGTCACGTTACCCGTATTTTGAGCGGTAATGCGATAGCTCAAGGCGTCGCCCGAATTCATATCGCCACTGCCATCGATATCGATGTGTTCGATGAATTCTTTATCCAAAACGAGTTCGGTGACTTGGGTCAGCGGCGTATTCAGGACAACCTTACGGCCTTCGGGATGCTCTTTCATACTGGCCAGCGCAATATTCACTAGGTTGCCAGCGTCAACATCCGCTTGGGTCACTTTATAGCTACCAACGAGTTCACAGCTCGACTCTGGCAGCACCTTTGCGCAGCTTGCGGAACTGGGCGACACTCGGTCATCGCTTAGCAACACCTGGGTTAAAGTGGCATCGCCATCATTTAAAAGGCTCACGGTAAAGGTCAATAGATCGCCAGCGGAGATTCCGCCGTTTTCATCACGATCCGTCAACCGAGACAAAACCTTGGAGAGGGTCGGCTGAAAGTTTTGTACCAGCGGCGTAATCAACGTGGTTTCAAGGGGCTTGGGTAGTTCAACCGAAACGACAGAGGCGACATTCGTAATGTCGCCTGCATCCTTATCCGCTTGGGTGACAACATAAACCCCGCTGAGTTCACAACTGTCATTCGGCGCCAAAACAGCGCAGACAATCGATGACGGGAGAATCATCGTATCGTTAACGGTCACATCCGAGAGGGTCTGATTGCCGACGTTGGTTGCAAGGACTGTATAAGACAATTCATCACCCACAACAATTTCCGTTGTCGAGGTGGTCGAGACTGTCTTGGAAATGGCCAGTGCTGGGCGTCTTGGCACCATAGTGCGCAAATCCGTTTGCGTTTTCTCAGGAATTTGTTGACTGGTTACGGTGGCAATATTGTCGATAAAGCCAGCATCAACGTGCGTCTGAGTTACCTTCAAGATACCCGCTAAGGTACATCCCTGACCCGGCTCAACGCGCTCGCACGTGATCGTCTTCGGCTCAAGTTGTTCATCAGCAACCACCAAGTTGGAAAGCGTTAAATTACCAATATTGGTCGCTGTAACCGTGTACGTCAGCGTGTCGTTCAAGGAGATATCGCCAGACGCATCTTCGTCCGCATTTTCCGAAACCCGCTTACTGATTGTTTGCGATGGCTCGCCAGTCAATGGCGTCTCGGTCGGATCATTGGTCGGGTCTTCATCCGTATCCCCAGGGCTGTCTTCAGACTCATCGCCGTTGTCTGAAGTATCCTCAACCTTTGTCCCAAGCGGATCCGTACCCGCAACCAATGCCACGTTCTTAACGCCACCCGCATCAATCGCCGCCTGCGTGATCGCATAGGTCGCCGTGTACGTCGCCGTCTCACCCGGCGCTAAGGTCTTCTCAGCAGACGCGCCCGAGTTCTTCACAAAGCTCGGACCCGTCGTCAACGCCAAAGCCGCGCCCTGCGCATCCGTAAACGTATCCGTCAGAACAAGGTCCTTAACCGTCACGTTACCCGTGTTCTTGATTTCAATCGTGTAGGTGATCACATCACCCACACTCGAGCCCGTGCTGGAAGCCGTCTTCACCACGGCCAGTTCAACAGATCGGGTGGCGGCCTCTTCATTAGAAGCCTGCCGGGTCAACGTCGTCCCTGCTGGATTCTTGCTCGTCGACGCAGCGTTATTGACCACCTTGCCTGCATCAACATCTGCTTGGGTGACCTTATAGGTACCCGTCAAGACACAAGTGCCGTTGACTGCAACCGACGAACAACTGGCGCTGCTCGGACTGATCTTGTCATCCGTGATCGTCGTGTCCGTCAGCGTCACGTCACCATCATTCAACAACGTCACCGTGTACGTCAGCGTGTCGCCTACCGTGATCGTCGAGGTCTTATCTTCATCAGCATTGCTCGTCAAAGCCTTGCTCAGGGTGTGTTTTGCATTCGCTGCTAAGGTGATCGTATTAGAAGTCTCTAGCGCTGTCGGTATCTCTGTCGACTTAACCGACGCGGTGTTCTTAAAGGTGCCAGCATCTTTTTCTGTCTGGGTAATCGTATAGGTGCCTTCTAAAACACAGGTCGCGCTCGGGGCGACCGAAGCGCACGAACCCGTCTTGCCAGCAGTTGTACTCGCCGTTAACTTCGCATCCGTAATCACAACATTATTGAGCGTCACATTACCCGTGTTCGTCTGCGTGATCGTGTAGGTCACAACATCACCCACCGCATAAGCACCCGCCGTGCCCGTCTTGCTCGTGACCGCCTTGGCTAAGGTTTGATTTGAGACTGGCGAATAAGACTTCTTAGTTTTGTCGCTGTCGTTCGTGCCATCGTCGTCGGACAAGTCCGTGACATCGCCGGTATTACTTGGACTTGAACCTGTCGCTTTTGCCTGGTTCGCTATGAACCCTGCATCAATGTCCGCTTGGGTCAGTGCGTAGGTTGCCGTCCACGTCACGCTTTCACCAACCGCCAAATCATCGGTTGCACTATCGCTGTCCTGGTCGGAGCCGCCGCTCGCATAGGCAGGACTCGGCAGCGTGCCCGTCCCTGTAAAATCAGCTTGGGTTTCAGCAATGCTGACATTCGTTAACGTCACATTGCCGCTGTTGGTCGCAACATACGTGTAGGTGATGACATCACCCACGTCAACGCCATTGCTGTCGTTATCAGCAGGGTCTGAGGCCGTCTTGATCAGCGTCAGCGCTGAGGAACCCGTAAAGGTTTTGCGGGTCTTATCGCTCGCGTTGGTGCCATCATCATCCGAGACATCCGTCACGTCACCCGTGCCCGATGGGCTCGAACCCGTTGCTTTGGCTTGATTCTCAACAAAGCCGGCGTTGACGTCCGCTTGGGTCAGTGCGTAGGTTGCCGTCCACGTCACGCTTTCACCAACCGCCAAATCATCGGTTGCACTATCGCTGTCTTGGTCGGAGCCGCCGCTCGCATAGGCAGGACTCGGCAGCGTGCCCGTCCCTGTAAAATCAGCTTGGGTTTCAGCAATGCTGACATTCGTTAACGTCACATTGCCGCTGTTGGTCGTAACATAGGTGTAGGTGATCACATCACCTACATCAACGCCATTGCTGTCGCTATCAGCAGGGTCTGATGCCGTCTTGATCAGCGTCAGCGAGCCAGTGCGAGCCAATGTTTGAGTATCCGAGTCGGTGTCAGTTACATCATCCGTGCCAGCGCCATCGCCCGTTGCGGTCGCCGTGTTGGTAAACGTACCCGCATCAATGTCCGCCTGAAGTAGCGTGTAACTCGCCGTATAACT
>Ga0209406_1001881_pt1 | contig 14633 bp, 12 predicted proteins | sample COGITO_mtgs_1204_FD_184808 | JGI IMG/M metagenome (GOLD analysis project Ga0209406, IMG submission 184808) | Pelagic marine microbial communities from North Sea - COGITO_mtgs_120426 (SPAdes) (version 2) | ecosystem: Environmental > Aquatic > Marine > Epipelagic ...
CGGTTTGGCTGAAACGGTCTGGACAGACAAAGGATGATTGCGACAAGGACAATTAAACATCTGGTTTAACGCAGCACCCAAATCCGGCAAAATTAACTCTCATAGCGGGTTTCACCACGCCTTGTTGTGTCGGTATTGAGTTCAATGAATAGCGGATCATGCGCCCGTTGTGAGCAGTTATGTCTAAGGCATAGATGACAGTTAATGCCGATCTTGCTGAAGGCGTCATTGGCTGGTTTTGGAAAAGCCGATGTATAGATCAATTTACTTGCATGTTTGATATCGCAACCAAGTGATATCGCCAATCGGCGGTCTTGGGTCTGCATTGAGAAAACCGGACGTTCAGTGGTTCGTGCCAGCGTGAAAAATTTCTCGCCATCGGTTAGTTCCACATATTGCGGCAGAATAACCCCGGGCGTTCGAAACGCCGTGTGCAAATTCCAAACCGGGCATGATCCGCCATGTTCGGCGATGTTAAAGCTCGTGGCATTAAAACGCTTCGTGACATTGCCAGCTTTATCAACCCGCAGAAAGAAAAAGGGAACCCCGCGTTTGGTCTCGCGTTGCAAGGTGGTTAAACGCTGGCAGACCTGTTCGAATGAAACGGCAAAGGCCGAGGCCATTCGGTCAATGTCATATTTGCTTTGCTCTGCCATCGCATGGAAAGCGTCATAGGGCATCAATAGAGCCGCCGCGAAATAGTTTGCAAGTTCAACATGACAGCGTGCAAGAGCGCGTTGTGATTCGAAATTATTGTCGGATGTGATGTCGTTTAAGATGGTTTCAGACTCAACAAAACATAGAATATGGGCTAGCTGAAATGTGCGGTTTTGATAATCCAAGGCCTCGGAAAGTTTAATAATGCCAGCCTCAGCATCAAAAATCCGCAGTGAATCTCTCATTTTTTCAACAGGCTGTGTCTCAACAATGATGCCATGTTTGCTAAGAAGCCTCTGTTGAAGCATGCTTTGCATTTCATATGGCTGGCTTGGCTGTTCGCGTCTCAGTGCCTCGGCGGCTTGTTCGAGGACATCAAAATAATTGAAATGATCTCGAAAAAAGTCGTGAATGATTGCCTCAGGTGAGGCGGTCAGCAACTCGGTTGGCATGCGTTCATTGCCAAATTTCATTATATTATCCATGGCCGTGCGATGGCTTTGGTGAAGTTTTAGGAAATTCTGGACAAGCGATGGCGCATGATCGACCGCGGCCCGCATTTCTTGAAGATCGGGTTGTCTTGCTGCAAATAGGGGGTCCTGCATTGCGTTGCGCAAGTCAGATAGCAGATTTGCGCTTTTATCCATCACAACATCGCGCCAATCGACATTGTAGTTATCCGCCAAGGCCATCAAAATTGAAACCGATAGGCTTCGTTGGTTTTTTTCCAGAAGATTAATATAGGCGGCGCTGACCCCAAGTACGCGCCCCATTTCAACCTGTGTCTGGCCTTTTTCGCGTCGGAGCTGGCGTAATTGCGTTCCAATGAATGTTTTTTGCATGGTTTGATGGCTCCATTCAGCATATTAACAAATTAACAAAAAATAGATTTGTTAAATAAACACTATACACAATAACACCATTTTTCGTGAAATTAAATCAGTAATGTTTCAAGGTGACACTCCAACACCACGGAGGAAGTTATGATTGGCTACAAAACACTGGCTGTACCTGGCCCGACAAATATGCCCCATGAAGTGCAGCGCGCAATGGAAGTTCCGCTTGAAGACCATCGCGCTCCTGATTTTCCAAATTTTACGCTGCCGCTTTTCGCTGATCTAAAAACGATCTTTCGGACTGAAACAGGGCGCGTTTTCGTGTTTCCGGGTTCGGGAACAGGCGGCTGGGAGGCTGCGATTAGCAATCTTTTGTCAGCCGGCGACAAGGTTCTAACCTCGTCATTTGGCCAGTTTTCAACGCTTTGGGTGAATATGTGCCGAGATTTTGGACTCGACGTTCATAATTTTGATGTCACATGGGGTGAGGGCGTTCCGCTCGAAGATTACCATTCTGCGCTTTCGAATGACAAAGCGCACGCCATCAAGGCAGTGCTTGTTTGTCATAATGAAACTGCAACAGGTGTTACCAGTGACGTCAAAGCGGTTCGCCAGATATTGGACGACCTTGGCCATCCAGCTTTGCTTTTTGTTGATGGAGTTAGCTCGGTTGGAAGCCTTGATTTCCGGATGGAAGAATGGGGCGTTGATGTTGCCGTATCAGGATCACAAAAAGGCTTCATGATGCCAACTGGGCTTTGTATTGTCGGTGTCAGCCTGAAGGCGTTAGTGGCCTGCTCGACATCGAGCTTCCCAACAGGTTATTTCAGTTTTCAAGACATGATGAAAATGAATGATCAAGGCTATTTCCCTTATACGCCAGCTGCAACGCTTTTGCGCGGATTACGGGCTTCGATCGATATGTTGCACAGCGAAGGATTGGCAAATGTTGCGTCACGGCACAACCGATTGGCATCGGGTGTTCGGGCTGCGGTTGATGCTTGGGGCCTGAAAAATTGCGCCGTAGCACCAAAATGGCACTCGGATACAGTGACAGCGATCGTCGTTCCTGAAAAGTTTGATGCCAATGATGTTATCAGTGCGGCCTATCATAATTATGGCGTGTCGCTTGGCGGCGGTCTTGGCAAAGTCGCTGGCAAGGTTTTCCGTATCGGCCATCTGGGCTGGCTGAATGAAACGATGGTTTTGCGTGCGTTGGGCGGTGTTGAGATGGCAATGCGCGATGCCGGCATTCCGTTCCAAGCTGGTTCAGGTGTTGGCGCTGCGGTGGAGTACTACACTGATACCCGCCAACCGTTAAGTCTGGCGGCTGAATAGCCTTATAACTGGAGCGTGACTAATTAATGGGCTGGGAAGGGCTGGTCGGGTTTATGCCTGAAAAGCTTTGTCCTAGCCCTTTTTTATTGGGCGGATGCCGGCATGCGCTTGCCAGTAAAAGCAGAATGGCTTCGCTTTTAAGACGTGGTCATTAACTCCAACTTACCGTGTCTTTGGCGTCACGCGCGGTGATCAGCGTTGTTGTGTAAACAACTGTATGATCGCATAAATCATAACGACGGCTTAGTTTTTCGCGGGTGGCTTTTTCTTCCATCGTTTTCGGTATTTTGGATCTCTCCCACATTGATAGATCGGGTCTTCGGGTAAGCAAAAGGGTTGATACGCTATTTTTGTCAATCGGTTGTTGCCGCCAAAGTCCAATCACTTGTGAGTCAAAGCTGCTTTCAAATGATGGCCAAGCCTCCTCGCAAAGCTGTAAAAATTTGTCGTAATTCTCTTTTGGGGTTTTAAACCAGCGAAAGGCATAATTGCCCTGCTTCACCAGTGGTTCGTTCGTTTGTGGGCGTAATGTTGGGGTAAGTAACTTTGTTTTATGACTGTTTATGAATTTCAAATCGCTGAAAATATCATCTGATCTTGATGATGCGGTTTCCATATCTGGCCAAACAGAAATCATCGTCAAAACATCGCGGGGAAGACCAATTTGGCTTCGCCAGATCCCATAGAGCAAAGCGTTTCCATCAGCGTTTTTGAAATGACTGGAATTTTGAACCTGTTCGGCAACCTCTGACCAATGCCGTGGCGCGCAATTAATCTCATGATGAACGTAAATTTGCGACATTGTTGCATCAACTCCAATGGCATTAGACATCATAAAAGATCCCGTTATTATCTCAATCAATCGAAACCGATCTGATGAATGTGGGTTAAATCTTATTGCCACTCATACTGGATAATAAGTAATTATCTGCTTTTTCCTGTAGGGATGTTGCAGACATTGCCTCGCAAGCGCGTTTGCCGGGATTGGTTGACAGTTCCAATGTTGTGCGGTTTAGCTGATAGCGCGTGTTTGAAAAGCCTTCTCGGTCAAGCCAGGAAATTGAATTTGCGCTGATCTCGGTTCGAAGGGTTTCGCTCAACCGGATATGATTTTTTTCAAATCTCAGACGGGATACGCTTTGGCGATCTTCAGCAAACAAAAAGAACAAGGGTTCTTTGGTATCTTTTGACTCGATGGTTATGCAGAGGATTCCAACGCCATTCTCGAATGGTTCAAATGTATTGCTGCTGACCGACTGTATCCCCGCAAAAAAGATCAATGCGATCTCAAAAGCACAGACAGAGAATAGGGTAAGTTTGCGGATCATTTGATTGCACCTAATTTCGATGATTATTTAGTCTGCCGAGTAATAAAATCAAAGTCTAGACCTCAAGTTAATGCGATTGGGCGTGAATGCTGAAAGCCAAAAGCGGTTCGTATAAAACGTTGTTTTTGATCAAGCGTAAACGCTCACCAGAAGTTGCAAACCAACAACTCCCAAAGCAAAATGTAATAAAAGATAGAATTGCTGATCAGTCATCAAATCACTGATTTTACGCCCCAAAATCACCCCAATAGGTATCGCTGGCAAAAGTAGTAGCGAGATAATGAGGCTCGATTTGGACAAAATATCAAGTTCCCAATAAAGCGGGACTTTGGTGAGGTTCAAGATAAAGAAAAAAGCACCTGCTGAGCCGATAAAGACGGTACGTGGTACCTTGCAAGATAATAGAAATATCTGCAACGGGATGCCGCCTGAAACTGAAATAAAGCTGGCAATGCCTGATAATGTGCACCAAAAACCGCCCCAGCTCCAAAGCGCAATTGGCCTGTTTTGCAAGGGTGGCATGGCCACAAGGTCAATTTTGACGGGTAGGAACCGTTTTTTGAAATATAAAAAAGCTGTCAATACCGACATGCTGCCAATAAAGGTGACAAGCGCAGTGTTCGATATGTAATCGAAAAAATACCAACCAAGGCCATGCCCCAATAAACCAAAAATCAACATGATCACAAGAAGTTTGTAATTGATTTTATTGTTTGAAAAAAACACCACCCAGATATCAATAATCAACAGAATAGGCAGTGTGACGGCCAGCGCAATGCGTGGCGACGTAACCAGAATAAGCACAGGTATGCCCAGTGCGACGGCGCCACCAAAACCGGATTTTGAAACCGCAGTGATGAGCACCGCAATAAAACCAATAGCGTAAAACAGGAATGGCGTGGCAACGCCAACTGCGCCAAATAACTCAGTGAAATAGGTCACGCTATTGTTCCGTCCCAAAGTGAGGTTGCCTAGACTTTAGCCACATTGCCTCACTTGGCAAGGTCTAACCATGCTGTCATTTAAGGGCATGCCGAGCATCTATTCAAAAAATATATAAGAAACTGATTTATATGTGAAAACTTCTCTTTACCCAATATTTGAAACCGTATCATCACTTGCGTTGAAAGCGGTGTTCCTAAGCCAAGGTTTTACCCTTTTTTGTTGGGGTTTTTCTATGATGGTAAGATTGTGCTAAGTTTTTGATCCGATGTCACAGGGAAGGTGGTTGCAATGAATATCTTAACCAAACTCGGGTTTGGTGCTTGCGTGGTTTTCGGCGTCTTGTCGGGCGGTTATTACCTGACGGATCTTCGGGCAAATGAGGCTGCGCGACTTGCGGTTGAGGCTTTCAAGAAAGATTTCGAAGCCAGCGTACCATCCAGCACAGTCGATATTGGAACAGTGAAGGCAACCATTTTTGACCAAGAAGCGACGGTCGAGGATTTTTCAATAAGAATTGGCGAGTCGGTTAAACTGTCTTCACAAGCCATTGTTTTAGCTTTGAAAGATGGCGAGATATATTCAGGTGAATTTCGTGATATTCGCTTTAAAGGCTATTTAAACAAAAATGAAAATATTGATGGGGCGGCTGACAGCTTGATCATCAATGATATTGATGTCGCACAAATAAAATCGATCACCGAATCGATAATGGCTAATCCTAAGTCGGTTCCAAATCAAATTGATCGATTGGCATTTGCGCAAATCAAAATTGATGATCTGCGGTTTGATTTGTTTCACAAGGGTGAGCCAAAGCTGGCATTAAAGCCATCTTCGTTTGATTTGGTTGGCGTAAAAAACAGTCAAATCGAAAAACTGAGCATGGCTGGTGAAGTTGAAGTGAGCAAAAATGAATTTGCCCAAGATCGAGCGCGTTTTCAGCTTGGAAATTTAACATTAAATAAGTTTGATTTTTCCAAAATCGTCACACCATTCGTTTATGACAGCGAACAAGATTTGATGGTTGGGCTGCGTGATGGATTTGGCTTGAACGATTTGCAAATATCCGATTTACGCTTTTCTGATGGCGAGAATGAGGCTTATCTGTCTTCTGGTAAAGTTACGGTTTCAAAAGAAAAAATAGCCGATATAGAGGTTAAGGGGTTTGTGGTCGAAGATGCCAGCGAAACCACGACTGTCAGCATTGGCGCGGCGTCTTTGCGGACGCTTGATTTGACGATGCTGGACGCGTCGGTTTTGACCGTTAAGGGGCGTGCCAAAGCGATTAGCACCTATTTAGGTGTTACTGAATTTATGCTGAAGGATGCCTTTGTGCAAAGCGCGGATACCGGCCAAAAGCGGACGGGCGTGATGGGGATCACTCTTGATGATATTTCTAGACATGACGGTCTTGTCACAACTGTAAATCTGAATATTGAAAAATTTATTGTTCCTGTTGACCTAATCGCGCAGGAAAATCAAAATTTTGCCCTCATCGCCAAAGAGATTACCGGTTCCGATGAGGTGATGCTGAGTTTTAAGATGGAAAATAATTATGACGTAGGCCGAAGCACATACGATACGGTTCTTGGCATGGATGTTACCGCGTTTGGCGATCTAATGCTAAAAATTAGTCTGGAAGATGTCCCGTTTGAGAAACTGAAGGCGTTATCCAACGCAAAGGATCCCTTGGACACATTGACAACCCTTGGCGAACTCAATGAAGCCGTTTCCTTTAAAGAAGTTTCGATTAATTATGTCGATGGAATGCTGGCAGATAAAATATTAGAACAGGCGCCGCCAGCAAGCCAGTTGAATGCAATCATCCGTCAACAATTAAACTTGTTTCTGATTTCCTATCCGGCCGAGCGCGAGCAGATACTTGATGCTGTTGCGGGTTTTCTTGAGGGCAAAAATGGCTTTTCGATTGTGCTGGTGGCAAGCACACCAATTCCGGTCAAAGATTTGCTAGAAAAATTCACATCAGGTCAAATCAACAGGGATTTGACGGTCACCGCAATTGGCAGGTAACGCCATATAAACCGCAACTGCTGGATAAGGCGATAATCAATCAATGTTGATGAAAAATAAGGAAAATGGCGGAGAGGGTGTCTGCCTCCAACAGATTTAAGCAGTTGATTATGATATATTTTTCTGGTTTTAGATGATCTTGCCCCACATTTTACCCCACATAAAAGTCAGGGTCACTGGTGATGTTTGCTATTTTTGAACTGATTTATTAACAGGTGTGTCTTTAGCGGCGGTTTGATAAGCGTCAATATGTTGGAAGGGTAAACCATATCTCCAAGATGAGCGGACAAATTCATGTTCGAGCTGGAAGAGTAAATGCACAGCAAACTTTGCTGAGCTAGTTGCTCTCTCATTCTGCATGGGCATGCGGGTCATTTTACTTTCTAGGCATCAATTGGTACATGAAGCACGGTTTCGCTGGTAACCACGCCGCCACGGTCACCAATCGTAATTTTTCCATATCTTTGCTTAAAGCTTGGCGGAAGTGGCCGATCGTCTGGCAAGGCAAGCCATAAGCGCAGCAAATGTCGCCGCTCTTCCGGGTCTGGCCAATCGACAAAACCGGTTCGGTCATGCAAAAGGCTGTGATTGTAGACGAACTGCATATCTCCAGGTTTTAACCGCATTTCAAGGTGAATCGCCGGATCATTGACAATTTCGTCAAGCAAATCGAGGGCCTGCTTTTGCTGGGGTGTTAATTTTGGTGCCTGATCAAACCGCTGGGCTGAGTCGATGTAATTTCGTTGATAAATGCAGGTTAGATAGCCCTCATGCCATGAGAAAACAGGGATCATAAAAAACGGATCCTGCCCTTCAGGCACTTCACCCCGACGATCAGTAGCAACAGGCTCAAACAAGGAAGGCACCAAATCTGGGCGGCGCTTGGTAATTTCATTATAGGCGGCAACACTAGAGGCCAGCATCGAGTCGCCGCCCTCTTTTGCTTCCTTCAGGCATAAAAGGCCAACGACATCACAACTGTCAGTGTGAAAGCTTTGCCGTGCTGTTGTTTGATAAATGCGGGTATTCGGATTATTGATATCAGCGCCAACATCACGGACATGGCCCAAAAGATGGCCTGCGGCATTTTGCGATCTGGCCGATCCAAGATGGCTACCCATGCCGCAGAAAATTGTTGCGTAAAAATCGGCATCATAGCTGCTTACCGGCAAACCACTGATCAGCTTGAAACCGCTACCCTTACGTAAATCAGTCTGTAATTGGCGTAAAAAATTACCGAATTCTTTTAGTGGAAATAGCTCACTTGAAATCAACCCAAGCGGCTTGCCACTGTCTTTGAATGACTTTGCGGCAGCTTCAAGTTCGGCAATATCCGCTGGTGTTAGGCTGTACATCCATGAAGATGTATCCTTCAGCATGTCCTTTCCATACTATGCAGCGGGGATATCAATCATATTAGGTGTGGACATAGGGTTCCTCCACTAAATGGCTGATTTAATTATGTGACTTCCAAGAAACTTTTGCAAAGGTTTACAGCGCAAGTCTAAATGCAAATATTCCCAGGTTTCATTGCACTTCCTGTCCAAAAGTAATTAATATTGACAGCTGTTGCCTAATTTAGGCAAGCTTTTGTTAGTCACATTACAAGTCTTAAGGAAAAAAAATTGGCTGAGCCTTTACCATCAAAACTAAGAAGGTTGCTGAATGGACCTGACTTGATTATGGCGCCGGGTGTCGTTGATGCGCTCAACGCACGTTTAGTCGCAGAGGCTGGTTTCGAGGTTATCTACATGACTGGTGCAGGCACAACAGCTGCACGCCTCGGTATGCCAGACGTTGGGCTTTTGAGCGTGACAGAGATGGCTGATAATGCGGGCCGTATCGTTGATGCCTCCGGCTTGCCTCTGATTTCTGACGCTGACACCGGTTATGGTGGGCCTGTCAATGTTTTCCGGACAGTGTCTTTATTTGAGAAAGCTGGTGTTGCAGGGATCCATATTGAAGATCAAAATTGGCCAAAACGTTGTGGGCATCTTGCTGGTAAAACACTTATCCCAGCTGATGAAATGGCTGCAAAGATTAACGCAGCGTGCGATGCCCGTAATAACAAGGATTTTTTGATTATTGCTCGAACTGACGCTTTGGCGCTCGACGGGCTAAGCGCTGCTTTGGACCGTGCAAAGCTTTACGAGGAGGCAGGTGCGGATGTTATTTTTGTAGAGTCACCTCGAACCGCTGAAGAAATCGAGGCGATACCAAAAAACTTGTCGAAGCCGGCACTTTTCAACATGGCGTCGAGCGGTAAAACTCCGTTTTTATCTAGAGAGGAAATCGCCGATTTTGGCTACAAGTTGGCTATTTATCCCAATTTTGCAATGCTGGCGGCAATTCCATCAGTAAGACATTATTTGGCGGAACTCCATGACAAGGGTTCGGTGTCTCATATCGTAAATGACATGGCCTCTTTTCAGGATTTATTCAATCTAGTTGGAATGGATGAAGTCAAAGAAATGGAAGAGCGTTACTCTGTCGACAGAAAAGCGCGTGTTGATTTTTGAAATCAGACATAATTAAGGTCTTGATTGCGTCAGTACTTGGTTTTTAGCAAAGGGAGAATACATATGAATAAAATCAAAACATTTGCCGTTATGTTACTCAGTAGCATTATTTTGTGGGGATCGGCCAATGCTGCTGACTGGCCATCAAAGAATGATAAAATTACAATTGTTGTTCCCTTCAAATCTGGTGGAAGCACTGATAGACTTGGGCGTAGTATAGCACAATATCTGCCTGAGTATTTGAATGGAGCAGCTGTTACCGTTGTCAACAAGCCCGGAGCTTCTGGGGCGGTTGGGGCGTCATGGTTTTTACAACAGCCTGATGATGGGTCAACGTTTCTCGTAACTCACGCTGTTCCCTATCTTGCAAATAATATACTGTTATCAAACTTACCGCTCAAGTGGTCAGATTTTGAATTTATTAATGTTCAATGGCCGCAAACTTCACTGCTTTTTGTGAACAAAAATGAGCCGTACAAAACGGCTAAAGAGTTGTTTGAGACTATTAGGAATGAGCCGGGTAAGGTGTCGGCATCAATTTTACAAGGAAGCGGTGCACACCTGCAGCTTCTATTGATGATGGACGCTTTGAAAATACCTCGGAGCAATGTGCGTTGGGTGACATTTCAAGGTGGTGGACCACAACGCTCTGCAGTCGCGGGAGGTAACGTAACCTTCACACTGACTGCAGCAAAAGGATCAAAAGGAATAGCTGACAAAATCACTCCTTTGGCAATTAATTCTAAGGAGGGTCACTCTGCCTTTCCTGGAGTTCCTCATTTAAATACTGTTTTAAATGCTGAATACGGTGTCACTGTACCTCCTGTTGCAAATACATTCGCGTCATTTATTAGCAGCTCTGCTTTTGCAAAAAAACATCCGGAACGTTTCAATATTTTAGTGAATGCATATCGCGAGATGTTGGAATCAGCTGATTATAAGGCGGCAGTAAAAAAGGGGTCGCTTGGAGCAGTCTGGACTGGACCAAAACGTTCAAAAGAAATTTTAGACGAAGGATTCCAAACCATGAAACAGTACTCTGATACGTACGATAAATAAATAATGGGTCGGGCTTAGCGTTGCGTTAAGCCCGATTTTGACCCGATCTGAAAGGGCTTCGAATGAAAGAAAATTTGTTGAAGAGAACAGATTTCGGTCATGCCACATTTGTTGTTTTCGTTATTTGCTTTCACGTGTGGTTCTTAATTGATGTATGGGGTGTGTCTTCACGAATTGAACACCTGATGTTTGTCGCACCGCTAGCCTTTGTTGCTTTTGGACTCGGAGCATTTATATTAATCTCATTGTACAAGAGTTTGGACTCTCAAACATCTCAAGTAAATCTCAAGCCAATAGATATTCGAATACCGCTAATCATGTTTGCGTTGTGCGCGTATCTTGTGGGGATGGTTTTTGTGGGTTTTGATCTGTCGACCTTTCTTTTTCTTTCCTGTTCATTGTGGTTGATGGGTGAGCGTCGACTGTGGGTAATCTTTTTTTACTCTTTCGCCTTAACAGTATTTTGTGTTTTTGGACTCCGCGAAATGGTCTCACTGCCTGTCCCAACCTTCTTTTTTGCTGAGACTTAATTGATGTTTAATGTCGAGGCATTACACGGCGCTACTTCTCTATTGACTAATGATGTTGCCGCCTGGCTTGTTGTGCCACCGGGAATGTTGATTGGTTTAATATTTGGAACAATACCTGGCCTATCTATATCAATAGGGATGGCTATTTTTTTGCCGCTTACTCTTCACATGGATTTTTTGCCGGCAATCCTATTTTTGACCGCAATTTTCACAGGTGGTGGCTTTGGGTGCGCTATTCCTGCCATTTTAATGAATATTCCGGGAACTTCAGCTTCTGTAGCAACTACCTTTGATGGTTATCCCATGGCAAGGCGCGGTGAACACAACAGTGCGCTGGGTACCGCATTAGTCGCCTCAGTAATTGGTGCTGGGTTTAGTTACGTAACGCTACTCCTTTTTATTGGGCCTATCGCCAACCTTGTTCTAAAGCTTGGTCCGTCGGAAATGTTTCTTGTTTCTCTTTGGGGAATGTCTCTCATTGCAATTTTGCAGGAAGGTTTTTTTAGTCGAGGGCTGTTAGCTGGTGTCTTTGGTCTATCTATTGGTCTCATTGGAGTCAGTGACCTTGGCGTGTTTAGAGGAACTTTTGGGAGTGTTTATCTGTTTGATGGTGTTCCAGCCATACCGGCATTGATTGGAATGTTTGCGGCCTCAGAGCTTTTCAACTTAATCAGTGATAAATATCTAATCATCGATGAACAAAAAAGAAAAATGAACCTTTCCGAGATACTCGCAGGGATGAAGAAAGCGTTAAATTACCCTCTAGTGATCCTTCGTGGTGGAGCTATTGGCACTATTATTGGTGCTATTCCTGGAGTGGGGTCCTCAGTTGCAAACCTTGTTTCTTACGCGTCAACGAAACGACAGTACAATAAAGATAAAACCTTTGGTAAAGGGGACCAGCGTGGAGTGATTGCATCTGAGTCTGCAAACAGCAGTTCGGAAGGTGGGTCTATGGCCACACTATTAGCCTTGGGTATACCAGGAGGAGGAGGCACAGCTATAATGCTTGCTGCGTTCGCTGCGCATGACGTCACAGGTGGCCCAAGGTTTCTCTCCCAAAATACGGATGTAGTCTATGCAATTATACTAGGTAACCTTGTGCAGGTAGGGTTGCTTGCTATAATGGGGTTGGCGTTTATTTTTCTTGCAAGTTCCATTGTAAAAGTGCCGTTACGTTTCCTAATTCCAACGGTAATGGTTATGGCCCTTTTAGGCTCCTATGCTCATACAGGTAATATGGTCGGCCCGGCCACCGTGGTTATTTTTTCCATAATTGGATGGGTCATGCGGCGTTATAATTATCCAGTGGCAGCAACAGTTATTGGAATACTTCTGGCTAATATGGTTGAGGGTGAGCTTCTCAGGAGCTATCAACTCACGAGTGGGAGGTTATTCTCATACATTATTGATCGGCCCATGACGCTTTTACTTTTGGTTATTTTTTTAATATCGCTATCTGTTCCGTTAATACGAAAATTTTATGAACAAAAAATGCTGGAAACAAAGAAGAGGCTCTCTAAATGACCCCAAGGACGATTGTTGATAAAATTTGGGATGATCATGAAATACTTGTTGACCCTGTGAGTGAAGAATCCCTCCTATATGTTGACAATCTTTTTCTAACTGACTCATCCTCATTTCATGCTTTTGACCAATTGGAAAAAGAGGGTTTTACTGTCCGCCGACCTAAGCAGATATTTGGGGTGCCTGACCATTTTGCGTCCAGCATGAGCCGCAAGGTATTAGATATAACCGACCCTGACAGAGCAGCGCGTATCGAAGATCTCGAAAAGTATTGTAAAAAATGGGGTATCAATCACTTTGGTCTTGAGGACCCACGCATGGGAATCACTCATGTTGTAGGGCCTGAACAGGGTATAACACAGCCAGGAAAGATTGTGCTGTGTGGTGACAGCCACACGTCTACTCATGGTGGCCTTGGAGCGCTTGCATTTGGAATTGGGGGGCAGTCTGGCCATGTGCTTGCGACACAGTGCCTATGGCAAAAAAAGCTAAAACAAATGCGTGTAACGGTTGCTGGCAAACGACAGCCACTGATAACAGCAAAAGACATTGTGTTATCAATCGTTTCAACAATTGGTGCTGGTGGAGCATTTGGTCATACTATTGAATATGCAGGAGAAACGATCACTTCATTAAGTGTGGAAGAGCGGTTAACAGTTTGTAACATGACAATTGAGGCAGGGGGTAGAGCTGGAATTATAGCGCCAGATCAAGCAACTTTTGATTATTTAAATGGTCGAGAATTTGCACCAAAAGGAATGACTTGGAATAAAGTTTTGGAGTATTGGAAAAATTTACCAACTGACCCAGGTGCCGTTTTTGACACTGAAATTGTGCTAGATGCAGAGAATATCGAACCCATGGTTAGTTGGGGAAACACTGCTGAAGAAACTTTACCAATTTCTGGCTTCATTCCTGATCCAGCGTTGGTCGAGGATGCTGATCGCAGAGAGAGTTTAAAACGTGCTCTTGATTACATGGGCTTAAACCCCGGTATGAAAATGATTGATATTGAGATTGATCAAGTTTTCATAGGCTCTTGTACTAATGGACGACTCGAAGACCTTCGAGCTGCTGCTCAAATTGTGAAGGGTTACAAAGCGGCAGTCCCAGCGCTGATCACGCCTGGCTCCAATTTGGTTCGCGCTACCGCTGAGGCAGAGGGGTTAGACCAAATTTTTAAAGACGCTGGTTTTAAATGGGGAGAGGCTGGTTGCTCTATGTGTGTCGGTATGAATGGGGATGTCGTGGGTGCTAATAAGCGATGTGCTTCAACCTCAAACAGAAACTTTGTTGGCCGCCAAGGTGCTGGAAGCAGGACTCACTTGCTTAGTCCTGTAATGGCAGCGGCAGCAGCTATAACGGGTCGTTTAACTGATGTGAGGGAATTAACAAAAAACATGGAGTGTATTTAATGAAACCTTTTAAACTTCATAAAGGTTTGGCATTTCCACTCGACGCTATCAACGTGGACACTGATCAAATTCTTCCCGCCAGGTTTCTACAAAAACGTCGTTCAGACCCTTATTATAACACGTATCTATTCCATGACCTTCGGTATGATAAAAACGGCTGTGAAAAAATAGATTTCCTCCTAAATAACCCGATCTATAAGAATGCGACAATTATTGTTGGAAATTCTAATTTTGGAGGAGGGTCTTCCCGAGAAGCTGCCGTTTTTGCTCTTGACGCATTTGGTATAAGAAGCGTTATCGCTCCTAATTTTGGCGATATATTTTTTAACAACTGTCTTAAGAATGGGATTCTACCCGTTGTTTTACCGAAAACAAAAACTGATCAATTGCGCATACTGCTTCACAATAATCCAGAAAACAATTTAACTATTGATTTAGTCAGACAAACAGT
>Ga0209406_1001903_pt1 | contig 14517 bp, 31 predicted proteins | sample COGITO_mtgs_1204_FD_184808 | JGI IMG/M metagenome (GOLD analysis project Ga0209406, IMG submission 184808) | Pelagic marine microbial communities from North Sea - COGITO_mtgs_120426 (SPAdes) (version 2) | ecosystem: Environmental > Aquatic > Marine > Epipelagic ...
GCCAGGTTTTCAAGTAGTTAATATACCTGACAATCCAATTCTGTTTAATCCAGTTAATCATCTTTATTTGGTCCTCTTTCTTGATCTAATACTTCCAGGTCTTTTATGGCAAGGTCAAGCATTTCTCTTACCTGTGCGCTATGCATTTGAGTAGACCCAGATAGTAACCTATTATTCTTGACAATAATCACTATTCCATGATCTGCCACATCTTCTACATGATCTAAAAGAGAGTCTAGCGTATCAAAGAGATACTCTTCTTCTGCTGTTTCCTTTAAGCCCTCTTTAGATTCCAGTGTCTTATTAAACTCTATTACATTACCCATATTAAAGCCATGCCATATAGCGAAGTATCATAATGGCAAAATAAACTGAGAGTACCCAGAAGGCCCCTTTGGCGGCTATTCCTACAAGAAACCCAAATAGATAGGCCCAAGGGTTAGATGGTTTACTACTCATTTCTTTTCTCCTTACTTTTTAAGATTTCTCTCATAATACTAACTCTCTTCTCTTCTGAATAAGTTAACCACATTCGGATGTCATCAATAGACCTCCCACAACCAGTGCAGGAGGCCTCTTTAATGTTACAGTGTTTTATACAAGGGGAACTTATAAAATCTCGCAAGCACCACCTGTACAAGCCAGTGTCTGAGCACCCTCTGTATTATCTTCTGACTCGTAGTCAGTCAACTTAGAGAAGTCAACCTTTGGCATAGCCGCTATTGCTGCAAGAAACTCAACTTTACTACAAGGCTGATAAGGCGCTTGTGCATAAGTATGTTCAGCATAAGGCAAGAAGCTAACACCAGTAATATAGTCAAAATTCTGATAACACCAGTTACCTACTTCCATCCACTCATGCTCCTTAACATAAACAGTAACACTTACCGAGTGTTCTGACCAGTGTTTCTGGAATAGCAGCCAGTTTTCTAGTTGTTCAATGGCTGTCTGTTCGTTAGCTAGTGTAGCACCTTCTGGAGACTTGATCGGGAAAGAAAAGATAGTGGTCTTCTCAGGGTTCATCAAGTCTGGTTCATTAGGCACCCCTGCGTCCTTCAGGAAAGAAGTTAAGGGATCGTTATTAGCCTGTCTTACAGTTCGAATGTAATAGGGGCTAAAGCGCCCATGAATACCAGAGCTAGAGTCAACAAGCTGAGAGACCGTGCCAGAAGGCTTAATTGTAGTAATAGCGGTAGCTGGGTTGATGTTGAGCTTTTTGGCGTATTCAATATTAACTTCTTGGGCATGTGCCTTGAGCCTTTCTAGCATCTTAGGGTCAGGATTACGTAGGATCTTACAGTCTTGGATACCAGTCAAAGATACGCCTAACAACCGCTCTTCTTCACAATTCTTTTGCCATACTTTACGGACATATTTGAATTCAGTGAGAGAGGCTTGTAGCGTACCAAGAATAGTTGCCAGACCAATCTTACGCTTAAGATCTTCTTCTGTATCTTCTACACGACATACAACCTCTGACAGGTTGCATAGTTGCCCAGAGCGTAGTTGAATTTCTGCGCAAGGATTAGTTCCAACTAGAGGTTCTGAATTACGGCGTTCAGGGGCAAGTGCTTTAGCTCCAGCTCGGTTAAAGATGCCACGCTCACCAGAGCCTGACTTCATAAGAGCAATCCACTCGTCCATAAACACAGCCATAGAGGGCTTTTGTTCATAGGCGGCAGAGTTATTGGCTAAAGCACGGTGTGCAGCGGTTTCCCACCAACGACCGGACTTAGCATCCCGTACTTCGGGATCACCAAGATCAGAGAGTGAGATAAGGGCAGAGCGGCGTACACCGCCAACTACAACTACTTCAGCAATCTTACATACAATGTCATGTACTTCGATTGGACGAAGCTTACGTCCAGCTGCTGCCTTAAACGTGGCAGTAACAAAGCTCATTAAGTCTTGTAAAGGGGCAGGGCCGGAGGCCCGACCACCCATAGTTTTAAGACGAGCACCTTCAGGGCGAATCTTAGAGAAGTCCCACGCATGTGTGTTACCAAGATATAGTTCAGCAATAAGTTTACGGAGGGCCTTGGCCCAGCCTTCAGCGCTGTCTTCAATCGAGATGGTACGTTCACTTTGTGAGAAGGTGTCGTTAATGATAGGTAGTTTGTTTACATATTGGGCCTCAGCAGAAAAGCCGACACCAGTTCCTGACATCAGGATATATAGGATTTCGTCAAATACACGGATATGGTCTACTGCAGCAAAACTACAGTTATAACCACGGAACGGGTTTTGTGCAAGAGCGTCACCAGCTGCCCACATAGCTCTCATGCTAGGCATTACCTCACGGTTATAAACGGCGGTTGACATTTGTTGAAACTCGTTATCAGTAATAACATTATTACTAACTTGCTTTTTCCAAAAACCAATCAATCGGTCTACAGTCTCTTCCCAAGTTTCACGACGACCTTCGGCCTCTAGATAACGTGAGTAGCGTGACAAGTGGATGAATGATTCGTAAGCGTTCATTTTATTTATTTCCTTTATTAAGATTCATAACCTTTAAATGAGTGAGAAGATTCTTTAGTTTCTTCTTCATCGTCACAATCACAATTGCATGTGTACTCGTCACAGTCTTCACATTCACAATCACAACCGTTTGAACAACTGTCTACAACGGGAAGATCTTGATACATTTCCTCTGCGTGATCAATATTGTGATCAACATCCCAATAGTCTTGCATAAATAGCAGTTCTTCTTCAGACCAGGTCTCAGTTGCAGCCAGATATACGTTAAGGTGATCCTTGCTCTTAATAACAACCTTAATAAAGTTTTCATAGTGTTTCAAAGCGCTAGCAAGCTCAGGTTTAATTTCCATTAGTGTAGTGTCCTTTTAAAATGTGGGTTTAGTGTTTCAAGTGCATAGTGATATACTTTATCATTCTCTTCTGTATCTTCGTAATATTCTTCTAATGCACCCTCAACAAAGCATCGAAGGGAGGGCGGGATCTTATTAAGATCTGCCTTACCATCTATAGCCATGTTGAGGATAATACTCAGTAGTACTGCTTCTTCTTCCGTCATCTAAACCCTCATAAATTGGCTAGTGTTTTGTCTTTCGGCTTGCTCTTCAAAGTCTGGACCTTTGGCTAGCCTGCCAGTAGGGAAGTCATAAAGCAAAGCTCCGGAGGGGCCAGTGAGACCTGTATAACGGCACTTAAGAACTTTTGTTTTGATTGTGTTTCTTTCGACATCATCATCACTCCCCACGTTACGGGCAAAGGCAATAATGTCCATACTGATTTGTTTGATAGAGCCAGACCCCCGGATATCATCCATAGAGGGTAGCTTACCTTCTTCAAAGCTTTTTCCTTTGTTATCAGTCTTTCGTAAATGACTAATAAGACCAATCCATACGTTATGTTTCTTAACAAGACGTAACAGATCATTCATTATCTTATCTATAGCCTCATTGCCTGTAAGGCCCTCTGCACCTTCAGACGCAAGAATAGTAATGTGATCGACAAAGAGGTATTTAGCCCCACTAAGGCACATATACTCCAAAAAGTCCATAATAGAACCGTCTGAAATAGACCCTTGGTGATCAAGAACAAGTACTCTATCGTCTCCAAAGATTTTGTCATAACCTTCTTTAAGTTCTTCAAGTGGTATCTCCTCTGCTGCGGGGTTTCTATTTAGGGCCATACCACTCATTTTACGAGCAGTCTCAGCTGGCGATTCCTCAAGGGATACGATACCGATTTTGTCTTCCGTTGCGTCTAGCAAGTGAACAGCAATCTCACGCAACAGGGTAGATTTGCCAGAACCTGTACCTGAAGTCCAGAGGGTAATTTCACCGAAGCGCATACCCTTTAGCTTATCATTTAGTCCTGTCATGGACTCAGGGTAAGGGATAGATTCAAGCTCATTATAGGTCTCTAGTTGTGTCCAGAGGTCTTCTTTAGTAAGAATACCCGCCGGGGTATAGTCCGTTGAGTCGTATATAGTTTTAAGAACCTTATCTGGGTCTTTAATCCATAGGTCTGACGCATCTTTCTCAGAAGACTTGGCTATCTTTACCTTATCATAGCCGATAATACGAGCAGCCTCCTTAGTAGCTGCTCTTCCAGCGTCATCATTATCCAACCAAAGGATTACTTCGTCAAAGTTTCTGATCCACTCACGCTCTTCAACTAGATCTTTAATAGAAGAGGCTGAACGCAAAGATACAACAGGATAGAAGGTCTTATATCGTTTAAACCATGCAGATTGTACTGCCATAGCATCGAGTTCACCTTCTGTAATAACGAGTCGTTTTCCACCGTTGAATAGTTGTTGTCCAAACAAGCCCCCTCTAATTTTACCCGCAGAGGTAAATTCTTTAGGTAGCTTTCTTATCTTGTAACCAGCAAGGTTGTCCTCGTTATAATAGGGATAATAATGGCTGTCTATATTACCATCCATATCATAAGAAACTTTAACTCCGTAATGCTGAGAGACTTGTTTAAAGATGTTTCTTTCCTTGAACCCCCGGCTTGGGAATTCTTCTTTGATTTCTCTGAGACTTGGCCCATAAGAAACGGGTTCAAAGTCTGTGTTATTATTTGTCACAGTGATACCCTTTCTAGGTGCTGGTGTGCTCTTGCGGCAGCTAAAACAGAATTTAGAACCGTCTTCATATATTTGGCTTGGATCTGACCCTCCGCAATAATCGCAAGGTTGATCCTTAACTACTATCCGTCCCATAGTTATTGTTGTTCTGTATGAATTGCATAAGCCATAACTAGTTCGGATGTCTCCCTAAATAGGAAGTAAAGGAATATGGCTGCAACGAAATTGAAGCTTATAATATTAACTGCCCCTAGCAGCCCAAAGACTGCAGAGAACAGGCTCAATATAAACAACATCGTAGAAAGGTTTCTCATTGATATCTCCTCTTTACTAATCTAATATACTTGCGAGTCTTGTCTGTTATTGCTTCTTTAGGGACAAACCTAATCGCCGCAATTTGTCGATTATAGAATCTAGGTGTTGTACCATCTTCTAAATATTCAGTCATAGACTCCGACACCATTTGGCAGTACGCCTCGGCATAGTAAAGCCCACCCTTAGTATTATATACGTCTACAATCTCAAAGGAAAATTTATCATGGCCATAAAGGGCTATGTCTTTCTTTAGATGCTCGGAGGAACCTGTGTAGGTTCTCCAAGACATCTCTTTCCCATAGGTTTTTGACTTTCTTTTCCCACCATGAAAGAATTGCTTCTTACCCCAGTAAAATTGATTAGTAGACTTGTTATGTATACAATACAAGAACCCAAACGAATTGGAGGGGTTAAACTTAAAGCTACAACTCCAATGACCTATTTCATCCTTTGATAGCATTTTCGTATACTTCTTTTCGGACTTTAAAGTGGTCATTAATAGACCTCCAAATGTGAATTAGCCGACCGTTGGCAATAAGATATTCGTAGCCCTTATCCCCATAAACATCGTTGTATGCTCTACAAACTGCAGAGCGCATTTCAGTATGTGTTTTGGCACTAGCTAATATCTTTTTAGCCTTTACTGGGCCTACTTTCCACAGGCCGGGGATGTTATCAACACTATCTCCTGTTAGTATTTGCTGCCAATAGAATCGTTCAGCATATTCTTCATCTATCTGATAAATAGACTTAGTACGGGGGTTGTAGTGACTACCGGGAATACAATCCAAGTCCTTATCGACAGATACAACAACACGGTTGATACCTGCCTTATCACACTCTAATGCCCATACCCGGACCAAATCATCAGCCTCACAATTGTCAGACACTACAGCACCGTCTAGTGTGCTTGTCCAAGACTTCAAGTCGCCAAACCATTCAGGTCTAGCATCTTTGGCTTTCTTCCGATTCCCTTTATAGTCAGGGAAAAGGTCTACTCGAAAGTTATCAGGGCCACCAAGGGCCATGACATAGTCTTTTGTGAACAAGCTATTTAAAACGTCATTGAAGTGCTCCATGAACTTCTTCTTTGCTTCGTCTAGTGATTCAGACTTCCATATAGACATATATACAAGAACATCACCATCAATAATAGCAATAGTCATACTACTAATTCCTTTAAATTACCCCTAAGAGGGGCGGTTAAGTCATAAGGGGACCCTATTTTTTCTCCTTAAATTTATGGAAATTTACTTCTTTCCGTTTAAAGCTCTCTGTTCTAGTTTATTATAGTTTATTTTCATAATCTCAGACAGGCTACTGCCCTCATTACTTGCCATAATAGTAATATACCAAAGAACATCACCTAGCTCGTCCAAGATTTGAGATCGTGTTCCCATTTGGGTTGCATCTTCTACTTCTTCGGCCTCTTCTAGCAAGCCCTTTGCTAGGTCTTTATGGTGCCTGTGACCGGGTTTAAAGAACTGTAAAGCAATAGTTTCATATAGGTTAGCTTGCATAGTATGCTCCTTCAGCTTTTGATAGAGACGCAATTATGTCTCTGAATTGTTGATGGGAAAGGTTAATTAGATCATAACACTTTGTATCTTCGTTAAATTGTCGTAGAACAACATCAGTCTCGTCTAAAATGACCTCAACATCTGAATACAACCCTGTTTGATCTAAGGTAGTTACAACTGTGTAGGCATCCTCATGTTCAATTGTAAACATTAACCTTCCTCTTTACAGTTACAATTTTCAAGAGCTTCTGTATAGCCCATTTTATAGCCATCGTGGTTGCCACTTTCTAGACCTTCGTCATAACCCTTATCATAACCCTCATCTTCTCCTTGTCCGAACCCTTCTTCATAACCTGATTCAAAACCATGATCAAGGCCTTCTTCAAAACCATGATCACGGCCCTCATCATAGCCTTCCTTAAAAATCTCATCAGATTGACCATTATACTCTTGGATAATGTTTTCCTCTAAGATAGTCAGCATATCACGAACTTGATCATTAATTTCGTGATTGTGTAGTTTAACTGCTTCAAAGAAACGGTCAAACTCAATGCGTATATTTTCTTCTACACTGATATACATATTAATAATCCTTCCAGATTCTGTGGTAAATATTTTCTAGTCCCGCCTTATCGGGGTGTTTTCGAACCCACATGCCAGTAGCAGGTTCGAAATGTTTCTTAAAGAAGTTATCCAGCTTACGATTACCAGTAGTAATGTTAGTATCTACCAAGTAAGATAAGCGATCAAACTCTGCGTCAGACATAATGCTTTTATTCTTGTACTCATAAGAATAGGCAGCTACACTAAGCCTAATCCTAAGTATAATCTGTTCACTCTTCTTCGAGACAGAATCCACACCAAGTTCCTTTACTTGCATTGCCACAACTGACACATTTGCGCCAACCATTCTCTTTATCACGGTCTTTTGAAGCCTGTCGCTCTTCTTTTGTCATAGAACGAATAACAGGCACTATTGGTTTAATGGACGTCATAACCTACTCCAACTCTTCAGCATAAGTGTCCCCGCAACAGTCCCCGTCCTCAGACCAATCCCATTCAGAATGACCTTCCTCGTGGAGTTGTTTAGCCTCTTCTTCAGAGTTAGCCTCAACAATGTAGCAGCTTTGTACTTGGATTGTTTCGTATACAGCGTATGTTTTCTTAGTGGACGTCATAGTAGTTTTCTCCTATTTTACAATCACCACAAGTCATAATATCAATGCCCAAAGCCTTTGGAGCCTCCTCAAAGCATCTCATAATTATTTCCCGTGTCTGTTCTGCTTGATCTTCACGAACTTCAACAGTGTGTTCATCGTGGTAGAACAACACATGTTTAAAGTCAATATTAGCTTTATTAAGCTTTTCGTCAATCATAACAACAGTTGCCTTCATAACAACTGCCTCTGCACCTTGGATGAGGTAGTTTAAAGACTTGTGCCGCTCAGACTTATCTAGCATAATCCTACGATCATCTAAACCGGGGATAAACCCCTGAGACTCAATTAAGTTACTTACATTGTTTATGAGCCTAGCTAGAGCGGGGAGTTCTTTCTTATATTTGGCCATTGCCTTTTTAGCTTGAGGTACAGTCTTTCCGATATAACCGCTAAGTTTTTGGGCACCAGCGCCGTAAAGATAAGCAAAGATAAATCGTTTAGCTTGAGGCCGGGTACATTCTAGAATATCGGCATTCATTTGATGAACATCCCCGTTAAGTACGGTATCGGTAAACTTATCGTCTCCCATATAGTGAGCTAACAATCTTAACTGACAGGCTGCAGAGTCGGCTGAAACCAAGGTATAGCCCGGTTCTGACACAAATAAGCTTCGGAACTCCTTACCAAGCGTAGCGTAAGCTCCCGGCAAGTTCGCAATAATCTTATGGGTCTGACGAAATGTTGGGGTGCCGATATTGAATACATCGCCGTGTAAACGAAAGTTATCATCGACGTATTGAAACCAACCCTCTAGGATAGACTTCCTTGATCGCAAGGTATAATACTCCATAAGAGCCTGACCTACATCTCCGAGTCCTTCCAAGGAACTATCTGAGAGTTTTGCTGAGACTTTGATAAACTCTCCGTTAACCCGCTTCCAGTTCCATTCGTCCGGCTCCCACCCGATTGTTCCAAGATAACGTTTAACCGTATCAGTGTTACCAATATCGCCAGTATCAAAAGTAACACGACAGTATTCACCCCAAATGGGACAAGTATCAACAGTGGTGCCCAGATCAAGCCCAAACCAACGGCTAATGTGGCTTGTGATTTTTCCCGACTTCGTATAAATTGGTTTTTTCGTGATTGCATAACGCTTCCCCGTTATTGGTTCATGTTCTTTTATAGTATCTGGGTCAACTACGTTTGCCTTTCCTGGAAGTAACGGATTAATAAAAGATTCAATTTCTTGCATCCTTTGATCAATTGTCGCACTAAGAGCTTTAGCCCCTTCCAAGTTAAACTTCCAACCGTTTTGGCATTGTTCAGCCATGATTGCATCCATTGACATTTCTGAACGCAAAGCTTTGAGAATAGCCTTAGATTTTGAGGCGTTAATATAATTTTTAGTTTCTTGTATAAGGTACTTGTATACTTTAACAAGTAGCCGAACGTCTTGTTGCATATATACAAACATGTCCTCGTTAAAAGTTTCGAATCCACCATTATAATCCCCTTTATGATCATTAAAGAACTCACCCCACTTTTTTAGGGAGTGTCCAAATCCAAAGCGCCTGTAGTCAAGCACTTGGGACATTACTTTAGTACATTGTACGGTTGCTTTAGGCTTCCAACCCGTTAGTTTAGTTAGCGCAGGTACGTCATACCCAAAGGCATTATGGGCGATGATCACCTCTGCGCTGTCTAACAGGTCAAGAAACTCTTGAAGTTGACTGGGGCGAAACCAGTATTCCGCCCCGGTATCAATATCGATAGCACCCGCACAATGAAACTTACTTAGCTTAGGCAGCAGGTTATCAGCTTCAATGTCAAATACTAGTTTCATATTTACTCCATTTCTTCGTCTTGTACACGGTATTCCGCATCACGTACTAAGTCCAACGCCATGTGGGCCTGATGAACTGCACGATGAATGTTCAAGTTTAAGTCCCGCTCTCGGAGAGACTCAGCAAGTTTACGAATAATACGAGAGTCTGGTGATGTCTTCATGATGTATGCTTCCCTAATACTCTTGATAACTGGCGCTCTGCCATCATTATATTTTCATATGCATCGTTTAAAACATCCGATTCATATCCCCCAGTTTCATCCAGCCAGTGTTTAGCTGATTGAACTCCATGCAAAGCCCGTTCAACATCTCTCTTTACTAGTTCGAAATCGTTTGGGGTGTCAGCCATACGATCGATATCTTCTTGAGTTATCATAATAAGTCTCCTTCTACAAAGTCAGGCCATTCAGGTGGGTCTAATACATCAAACAACTTTTCTAAGCTGTCTTCTGCATCGGATCCATCTGAATATTCACCCGAAGCCTCTAGATCAACGCCTACGCAATCTTTACCAAACTGATCTAGCAATAGCTGTGCAAGATGTGTTGGGTCTTTTACATTATCGTAATGGAAGTTAATAACGTTGTATTCCCCTTCATACCAGCCAGACACACTCATTAAAACTCTCCGCCAATGAGTTGATGCTCTAGGGATTTAACAAGACGAGAGGCATACCACTCGATCTTACGGGCGTCTTGAAGGTCAGCATCCTTCTTACCTAGTCGGCAAGAATACTTAAAGATCTGGCCCAATAGATGTGAGTTAACACCGCTATGGCTATCTAAGATATACTCCATAAGATCCATATATTCTAGCCCCTCGGGGAATCGATCATAAGCCTCTTTTGGAATCATCTTATAGTGCTTCGGATTAATAATCTCATCTTGAGATGACTGATCCATCTTACTGAAGTTGCCGTGAAAGTCTATTGCTTTTTTCTTTTTACACTCTTCTGCTACTGTGTAATTTGATTCCTCAACCAAGGCCTGATACTCGGCCTCGGCTTCCCGCTCTAGATAGGCGCTATACCCGAAATTACCTGTTTCTTCTACTTCTACTACTTTCATACCGTTCATCTCTTGATCTTGCATATCCAACATAATTCTCCGCTCCACTCGATTGTAATTGTTCATTAGGAGATAATCACTCCACTCCCGTATACCTGATTGACTATTTACAACCATACTGCGTTCCTCACCTATACAGGTTATGTACGGTGAATTACCCGATTGTTTTAAGTTTGACCAGATATCTATTGCCTTTTGCCAGCTATCAACCTCGTATTCTAGAATAGTTGAAGATGGTGATTTGTATACTCTATAGATGAATTTACCCATTAATTGTTTCTGCCTTTATTTTCTGGATATGTATTTTTAAGTCAGCCTTGTTTGCATAGCCCATTTGTTGGGCGGCGGTTTGCTCGGCAGCATAATGGGTATAACCTGCATCATACTCTAATATTGCAGCCCTTTCCTCAAACAAATCCTCTATTAGTTGCCAGTCGTTCAGTCCTTCTCGTTCCATTCTAAGTAAGCTCCTATAATTGGTTTATCATCGACTCCTTTACGAAGAATGACATAGTCTGCCACAGAGACAGCCTCTCCTGTATCTGTTCGTGTAAAGCTATCCCCACGATATGGGTTGTACCTTACGAGCTTCTCTGTGACTCTCTGGGGGCCTAGCTCTTCTACGACTTCGCCCACAACAAAAGCATGAACGTTCTTCTTATTCTCATTTAGAACTTTTTGTCTACCAGCACTTCTTACTGTAAACTTTGCGTTCTTCAAGATTACATGGTCAGTGTGTTTAATCACTTTACCGTAGTCCTCTTTGTTACGTGACTGTAAAGAGAATGTATTTTTATGGAGATTATAGTAGGCGGCTACTCTCATGTTAATCTCCTCTTACTGCTATTACGTGTTCATAAGAAACTTCCTCTGCTGTTTTGAAGTGTTTCTTGTTAACAGGTGTTTGCGGGATTAATTCACACCAAGTATTCCACCAGTATTCTGTTCCTTTCTGCTGTACAACACCTACGTATTCTTCTGCCTTATTTTTATTGTTAAAGTAAGAGCTAGAATACCCAAGTCTTTTTAAGTTATGAGTGTCTAAACAGGCTAGGTTATAGCCCATCATTTGTAGGCCAAAACTGGCCTTTGCTAACCCAAGACCTTTAATACCTAGCACAGTATTAAGCATAAGGTTTTCAGAGGCACCCCCTTCAAACATAGAATAGAGATCTTCTTTAATTGCCACAACACCTGAGTAACTATCAATCTTATGACCCCACAGAGCTTTTGATTGATGTTTGTTTAAGCGGATGTCATTTGACAGCTTAGTTAAATCTTTAAATCCTGTACGAATAGAGGCAATAACTGTGCCAAACACATCTACTATCCCTTCTGGTCCTTTGTTCATCACATAGTCTTGAATTAGTTTTACATCACGAGTATACATTTTAGCCTCCTTTTCTTACGTTCCAAGTAAACTTATTCTTCCATACCCCTGTATTTGGACGCAAAGCCTTTTCCATCTCTTTTGCTTCCTCCAAGGTTAGGCCAGAGGCTAATGAAACAATCTTTATATCCTTCATGTGATTATTTATATTGGTAAGTACAGGACGTTTCTTTCTAGAGTATTTCTCAGACATTGCCTCCCTTACTTCATACCAGTAGCGAAACTTTATTCCAATGATATTAAGCTTTGAACGGCCCACGTAACCTTGATGGATTCCTCTGTGTTTTCCTTCTACAAATATATGGTACACGGTATAAACTCCTTTGTCTTTTCCAACTGGTTTTGCTAGATATTTGGTGTAAACTTTATTCATATTGGTTGTCATTGAGTCAAGCATATTATTCTCCAAACCATTTCTTCATGAAGTTGCGTAAGTCTTTCTCATTTCCCAAAGGGGTTACAGTATTATGATACACCCCTTCCGGGCCACATATAGCTACTTCAGGCTTCCCATTGATAGATACAATAGAGAGTTCTTCTGCGCTATTAATCGGTATTAAGACTTGTTGATGATTAAACAACTATCTTCTCCTCTATTACAGTTACTTTATAGACTTCAGCGCAATCGTCGTCAAGCGCATGAAGTGCATATTCTTGACAGGTTTCGAAACTACCTTCGTGATATAAATCTCCGCCAAGATAAATCTCATAGTATGTTTCACGAACCTCAGTTGCCATTAGCTGCTCTCTCTCTTATAACATCTTCATACTTGTTAAACAACTGCTCGAACTTCCACTGGTATAACTGCTGCATACCAAGCAGAGCGTTCATCAGTTCATCTTGTGTAGGGTCACGCTCACCATCACCTATCTGTTTGAACACTACCTGTAGGTCATCGCATACATGCCAGCAGTCCATTATCATTTGCTCTAAGTCATACAGTTTAGTCATTCGTCTCTCTCCTTCTTTCCCATACCAATGTCTATCATACACTTCGTCTCTAATGCGTCCCATCACAGTTCATCTCCTTCGAGTTCTGCGAGCCTTTCGTATCTATCCTGCCACCAGTCATCGTAACCCCTTGTGCCATATTCAAATGGACATTGAATAAGAGCCAGCCCTATAGCCTCATTCAGCTTGGCCTCAAGATTTTCGATCATGTCTGCCGCTTCATACAACAAAGCATCTGTTTTGAGCTCGCCTATCTTTACAGATACACCCCCTGATTCTAAGTCTACAAAGACCACATCTTCACGCAACTGTTTTACTAATGCGTTCTTTGGCTCGGGTGTGCGTTTAGTCATGTGTATTCCTTTCCATCTTCAAAAGCCTTTACTATTTTAGTTTCGATAATACGAACACTCATGTTTGCATCTTTGTACCTATTATACCATTTGGATGCTTCTGTTAAGTCAGCAAGAGTATCAATATGCTCCCACCACCATACTCCGTTTTCTCCCTCAAGGAAAAAGTGTATCTCATACATTCTTGGACTAAATCCCATTATACTTCTCCTTTTGCACAGATTGAATCAAAGACCGCAATACGATCATCCCTGTTGGCTAGCTTAAGCTTAACGCAGAGATCGTTAGCTTTTACCATCATACGGAAATGTTTAGCGTTTGATACGACAACAAGGTTATAAAAGCCTAAGCGGAAAGTTTGAAACTCCACCTGTTGTGGGTTGGCTAAATACTGTTCTTCCGTTCCTGTGTACTCCCAGTCTCGTGTTAATAGATAAGGGAATGCCTTTCCTAGGTCTGATGTGAGAGTAAGATAATCTAAGTCTTTACCCCGCCCCATAACAGTAGCACTACCAAACCGGACAGTATGGGGAAAGATGGATTCAGGAAAGAACATATCACCCTCTTCCTCATAGGAATAAGTGCGCTTGTTATTATTAAAGCTTTCTGCGAGGATGTCCCCGAGTGTTTTTCTGGTCATATTTATTACTCCGAATAATCAATGCAAGCTTCAAGAGCTTCATCTAAACTGTTGTGAACTTCTGTTGCCATAGCTGTCATAAAGGGGTTGATACGATCATGTTCATTTTTAAACATAATAATTGTCTTGTTCTTCATGTGGCTAAACATGACTTCACAAGCTGTACCTTGACCCTTGGCTTTTGAATGATTACGCATATCAACTAATAAGATCTCGCATCGTGCGATGTCTCGGAGATCTTGTTTAAATATACGCTTGGCGATATTGCTTTCTAGCCCCTTATCATCTAAGAGTTGTTCGTGGAAAGAAATCCTACGAGAGGGGTCTAGGAATTCAATATCATGGTCTGACAGTACTTGACCCGCATAAGTTCTCCATTTTTTCATTTCTTTACCTGAGAAACCAGCCATAGGGCCAGCTAGGTATACACCTTTAAGTAGTTTCATTCTTCTTCCCCCTCTTCTTCTTCTATGTTAGTAAACCTAATCCGAACATCCCCATCTCCAAAGTCTTCTACGAGATACCAGTCAGAGTTTCCATTGTCAATGATAGTGTCTAGCCAGTTAAAAAAATCTTCACGTTTCATGCTTTTCTCCAAATACTTCTTTCCATTCTTTAGGTGTTATTCCTGAGACTATAAACTCTCTTTCTCCAGAGCTTAATTGGGGGAACGCCTTTTGTACTAAGTCTCCGTTTTTCCAGCTAAA
>Ga0209406_1001906_pt1 | contig 14513 bp, 11 predicted proteins | sample COGITO_mtgs_1204_FD_184808 | JGI IMG/M metagenome (GOLD analysis project Ga0209406, IMG submission 184808) | Pelagic marine microbial communities from North Sea - COGITO_mtgs_120426 (SPAdes) (version 2) | ecosystem: Environmental > Aquatic > Marine > Epipelagic ...
AGAGTAATTAGACAGAGGTAGGAAACCGGAGTCAGATGAAAGTTTTTACATTAACTAAAACAACAATCTCTCTCTACTTTAATTTGATTGTAAAAACTCTCATCTGATACCCCCCCAGTTTCATCAGTTTCAGGGCTAGCCGAAGAAACAGGCATTGGCATCCTCGCTGACTATAGTTAGAAACTCCTCAAAGTACTGCACGTTTGGAGCTGGCTTATAGCTATGCCATTTTAAATCCTGACGCTGCCAGTAAATTTTCCAGAATTTCTCCTTTTTTACAAATGTTGCTTTCGCAAACGGGATCTCTATTTTCTTTTCGGGATTCTTCCATTCTGGACGAATCTCGAATAATTCTACACTTTGATTCTCAATACGATAGCTAAAATCTATCTCATTACGAATATGGGCAGGAGGCCTCTGGGCGTCGAGGAATTTCTGAATTTCCCTCTCGCATCTCTTTATTTCAAATTCACTTATTGCCATATCAGCTACTTGAATCTTGGTTGCACATAACGCCTCAAGAACAGGCAGCGTTTACGCGATCCCAGTTGCTTGCCTTGTTAAATGTTGAGTTGCCCGAACTGCTAAATATAAAACCTGTATTGGTAAACAGTCATTACCCTAGCTCTAAATAACTATGTCTTTAATAAGACGCTTTAAGTGCTAATAACCCCACCTGAAGGTCATTTTTAGTTTGGCTGTACTATCGAGGGGTTTGTTCTGTGGGGAAATGGTTACTATGGGGATGGGGGCATAATAATGCCTAAAGGCATTTAACGTCTCAAACACCGTAGGTAATATCAGAGCGGAGCAGCGGTAATGATCACCGAAGCACGCAGAACCATATGTTTTTATTCTATTTTTTTACTTTACGGGAAACTATAGGGTTTTCTAGGAAACATTAATGGTGCCGAAGGCGGGACTTGAACCCGCACGAGCATAGCTCACTACCCCCTCAAGGTAGCGTGTCTACCAATTCCACCACTTCGGCTTTAAATCTACTTACACACAATATAAAACATGAGGTATCACAGCCATATATAAGAATAATATGGCTAAGCGATTGTTTTTTCTAATTATTCAGGAATGCTATTAATAATATCGCTGTCTGCTGGCGCAATAATGTCAAAATCAGGTAAGTCGTCAAAAGACTCTTGAATTTGAGCAGCCGCATCAACCGCAGGCTCACTATCAACTTGCTCAGAAACCTCTAAGCCAGACATTAAATCATTCACGGGAAGCGCTGCATTTTGCTTGGCAATTACGGCCAAACCAAAACTGGTAGCAAAGAAAACAGCCGCTAAAATAGCTGTTGCCTGCGTTAACGCATTGCCGCCACCGCTGGCACCAAATAACGTTTGCGAGCTGCCGCCACCGAATGAAGCACCTGCATCAGCACCTTTACCTTGCTGAAGAAGAATAAGCCCTACAATTGCTAATGCAACCAGGACATGAAATACCACTATAAGTTGTTCAATCACGCTAATTCTGCCTTTCTAATTTGAGTTGCTCTTTAATACTAAAATACTAACTTTTATCTACTTACCGTTTATACGCTCGCTAAAGCGACAAACTGCTCAGGATTAAGTGAGGCTCCACCAATCAAAGCGCCATCAATATCGGGCATTGCCATTAATGCTGTCGCATTTGCCGGCGTAACACTGCCACCATAAATAATTCTTAGGCTATCTGCATCCATAAAACGAGCCATCACTGACCGTATAAACGCATGCATACTCTGCGCCTGCTCTGGCGTGGCTGATTTACCCGTACCTACCGCCCAAATAGGCTCATAAGCAATGGCCATTGGCCGACCGACTAAACCATGCTCGGCGATAGCCGCAGCAACCGGCAACAACTGCGCTTCAATAAAGCTTTCAGCGCTGCCTGCCTCTCGCTGCTCAATAGGCTCACCCACACAAACAATGGGTAGAACATTCGCAGCAAATAAATTTAACATTTTCTGTACTACTTGCTGGTCAGTCTCAGCAAAACGATGTCTGCGCTCAGAATGACCTGCAATACCAAAACCTGCACCCGATTCAGCCAACATGCTAGCGGCGATTTCACCGGTATAAGCACCCTGACTCTCGGTTGAGACATCTTGCGCGCCTAACTGAACGATCGATGAAGTCGATTGAATAAGCGCATCGAAACGCGACAAATACACTGCCGTCGGACAAATAACGACATCGGCTTGCTGCATTATCGCTTCAAGCGACGCCGCAGGCAGCGAGGCAAATGTAGCAGTAAACTGCTCGCATAATGCCCAATTTCCATTCAACTTCCAGTTTCCAGCTATTAAGCGTTTACGCATAAAATCCTACCGAAAAAACGGGCCGCAATAGTACCCAAGCACTCAACAACATACAAGCCATGGCGACCGCCGCAACGGTAACAATCACTAACTTACTGCTGCTTTAACCTTTGCTGCTAATTGCTCAGCAAACATTTGCACTTGGGCTGCATCTTGCCCTTCAACCATAACCCGAATCAGTGGCTCGGTACCCGATGGACGTAATAACACACGTCCATTCGCACCCATCACTTCTTCAACCTCTTTAACCGCCGCTGTAATGACAGGATCATTATCCAAATCTACCGTTCTTTCTCGTCGAACGTTAATCATGACTTGAGGACAAACCTCTAAACCGGACAACAGCTCTTTAAGCGACTTACCACTATCCATGACCGCAAAAAACACTTTCAGTGCCGCAACAATGCCATCACCAGTTGATGCGACATCGGCGCAAATAACATGGCCTGACGATTCACCACCTAAACTCCAGCCTTTTTCTTTCATCATTTCACTGACATAGCGATCGCCGACTTTGGCGCGAGCAAAAGGAATACCCTTAGCTTGCATAGCTAACTCTAACCCTAGGTTCGACATAAGCGTACCTGCAACACCATTACAGCTACCCTGAGTACGTAGCTGATCCATAGCAATAACATAAAGAATGGCGTCACCATTTACAGTTGTACCATCGCTATCGACAAAGAGTAAGCGGTCACCATCACCATCAAAGGCAACACCGATATCGGCGCCATGCTCAACAACCGCGGCTGATATAGCGGCAGGCGAGGTTGAACCAAAACCATTGTTAATATTTAAGCCGTCAGGCCTTGCACCAATCTCAATAACCTCAGCGCCTAATTCACGCAGCACTAAAGGCGCGACATAATAGGTAGCCCCATGCGCACAATCGACAACCACTTTTTGACCAGCCAAACCAAAACCTGTTGGCACAGTACTTTTACAATATTCAATATAGCGACCACCGGCATCTTCAATGCGTGTCACCTTGCCTAAATCGGCAGAATCGACAGTCACCATGGGCTTATCTAACTCTGCTTCTATGGCGTACTCAATGTCGTCTGGGAGCTTAGTGCCCTCGGCCGAAAAGAATTTAATGCCATTGTCATAAAAAGGATTATGCGAGGCGCTAATAACAATGCCCGCAGTGCAATGAAAGGTGCGCGTTAAATAAGCAATAGCCGGGGTTGGCATAGGGCCAATCAAAGCAACATTAACACCAGCGGCTACCAAGCCAGCCTCTAATGCAGACTCAAACATATAACCTGATATGCGCGTATCTTTACCAATAATAATACGCGGCACAGCTGACTTACCCGCCGCTAGCCGACTGAAAACACGGCCAACCGCCCAACCTAACTTTAAAATAAACTCAGGGTTAATTGCGCCAGAACCTACTTTTCCACGAATGCCGTCAGTACCAAAATATTGCTTAGTCATTTGTTCATTCTTTTTTTGTATTGTTTGAAAAATACACTGCTCAATATAACCGCAGTCCCCGTTAATTTGTCGACGTGCTGACCGCATAAGCGACCGCTACTGCGTCACTGGTGGGCCCCACATCATGAGTGCGAATAATATTCGCGCCCTGCCTAACTGCAATCGCTGCCAATGCTAAGCCGCCATAAAGCCGCTCACTGGTTTCGTTATTCAGTATGGCGCCAATCATCGACTTGCGTGACATGCCCACTAATATGGGCAAATCCAATACTTTTAATTGCGCTAAGGCCTCTAGTAACTGTAGGTTATGATCCAAGGTTTTACCAAACCCAAAACCGGGATCTATAATAATTTTATTACGCTCAATACCTGCCTCAAGACAAGCCTCTACTCTCGCCAATAAAAATGCCTGCACTTCAGCAACCACTGAATTGTAATGCGGCTGCTGTTGCATGGTTTTAGGCTCGCCACGCATATGCATTAAGCACACTGGCAAACCCGTTTTAGCGGCCACTTTCAACGCACCTTCACGCTGAAACGCACGCACATCATTGAGTAGTGAGGCACCTGCTTGCGCAGCCGCTTCCATGACTTGCGGGCAACTACTATCAAGAGAAATAACGCAGTCGAGATTCGCTGCAATTTTTTCTATGACAGGAATAACACGATCTAATTCTTGCTGCGTTGATACTGGCGAAGCGCCAGGACGAGTCGACTCACCGCCCACATCAATAATTGCCGCACCCTCGTTAATCATCTGCTGCGCATGATCAAATGCTGAAGTCACGCTGGCGTATTGACCGCCATCAGAAAAAGAATCGGGCGTAACATTAAGCACACCCATTACTAAGGGTTTTTCACCCATGAGCGCAGCTGCATTAAAAGGTTTAGTCACAGACAAAAGTTTAGTACCTGTTTATTTCTAAAGTAAGTTATTTCTAAAGTAAGTTATTTCTAAATAAGTTACTGCTCAATAAGTTATTTTTAAAATGTGATTTCTAAAATTTATATTTCAAACTTACATTTCAAATTTATTATTTAGACTACTTGATTAATTAAACAATATATTCAAAAAATTAAACTAAAAAAAACGGCGACATAAATAAGTCGCCGTTTTTAATTCGCTAAGCAAGCTTAATGCTCACTAGCAGCACCACCAATAGAAGAATCTGCATCTGAAGATTTTTTGCTATTCTCACCTGCTCCAGATTGATCTTGATCATCATCATTCCAACTGGCGGGACGTCTAGGCGTATTGCCCGACATAATATCTTCAATTTGATCGGCATCAATGGTTTCATAATCCATTAACGCTTGAGCCATTTTTTCAAGCTTGTCACGATTCTCATCTAGTAATTGGGTCGCCTTCGCATAACTGCTATCGATAATACTTCTTACTTCTACATCAATGGCATTTAAGGTTTGCGATGAAATATGACTACCTGCACTGCTTGCAGATTTTCCTAAGAATACTTCTTCCTGTCCTTCGTCATACATTAAGGGTCCTAGTTTTTCAGACAAGCCCCATTTAGTCACCATATTACGCGCCAATTCTGTTGCGCGCTGAATATCATTTGAGGCACCGGTTGTAACACCATCAGCACCATTAATCATTTCTTCGGCAACACGGCCACCAAACAATGAGCAAATTTGACTATTAATATGTCGCTTGCTATGACTATAACGATCTTCTTCAGGAAGAAACATCGTTACGCCTAAGGCGCGACCACGAGGAATAATACTGACTTTATAAACAGGATCATGCTCAGGCATTAAGTTACCGACAATTGCATGGCCCGCTTCATGGTAAGCAGTATTTAATTTTTCTTTTTCAGACATCACCATTGATTTACGCTCAGCGCCCATCATGATTTTATCTTTCGCTAATTCGAATTGCTCCATCGCCACTAAACGCTCGCTAGAACGCGCTGCAAATAAAGCGGCTTCGTTAACAAGGTTGGCTAAATCAGCACCCGAAAAACCGGGTGTGCCACGTGCAATCACTGATGCATTTACATCATCAGCAATAGGCACTTTACGCATATGCACTTTTAATATTTGTTCGCGGCCACGTAAATCAGGTAAACCAACAACTACTTGACGATCAAAACGACCCGGACGAAGTAACGCAGGATCTAACACATCAGGTCGGTTAGTCGCGGCAATAACAATAACGCCGTCATTTCCTTCAAAGCCATCCATCTCAACGAGTAATTGGTTAAGCGTTTGCTCACGCTCATCATGACCGCCACCTAAGCCTGCGCCACGATGACGACCGACAGCATCGATCTCATCAATAAAAATAATACACGGTGATTGTTTTTTCGCTTGCTCAAACATATCACGTACACGTGACGCACCTACACCGACAAACATCTCAACAAAATCAGAACCAGAGATAGCAAAGAAAGGCACTTTTGCTTCACCAGCAATCGCTTTTGCCAATAAGGTTTTACCGGTACCCGGTTGGCCAACCATTAATACACCACGAGGAATTCGGCCACCGAGTTTTTGAAATTTGCTTGGGTCACGAAGAAAATCAACCAGCTCTTTGACTTCTTCTTTCGCTTCGTCACAACCTGCGACATCGGCGAAAGTGGTTTTAATTTGATCTTCGCCCAGTAAGCGCGCTTTGCTTTTACCAAAAGCCATTGGGCCACCACGACCACCACCGCCACCTTGCATTTGGCGCATAAAAAACATGAACACGGCAATAATAATTAAGATAGGGAAACCGGCAATCAGCAATTGGCGGAACAAGCTCTGCTGCTCTGGCTCACGACCAATCACTTCAACGCTATGCTCAAGCAAGTCGTCTATTAATTTAGGATCTTCCATATAAGGGCGGATGGTCTTAAATTCACTGCCATCAACGCGCTCACCATAAATCGTAAAACCCTCGGTCTCGATGCGGCGAACCTGGTTAGATTGCACCTCACTGATAAACTGCGAGTAATCAAGATTTTTGGTTTCTTGTGGGGCATTGACGTTTTGAAAAACCGTCAATAAAACAATAGCGATAACGACCCACAATAATAAATTTTTTACCATGTCATTCATGGATTTTCCTCTTTGCGATCTGACAACTGCCGATCATGTTGTTATTCAATTAAGTATTGATGGATGCGGAATAACACGCTCATCAATGGCTTAATTGCTTGTTTAAAGCGTACTACATAAGCGCTAATCCAGCCAATGTGACGCGTAATTAAATCTAACGATTTATCCTCGAATAATGCTTACTGATAATACTTATCAGTAATAACTATTGAGTATAACTATTTATACGATTTAGCCACCAAATAGACTTCTCGCGATCGTGATCGCGAAGAAGCGGGCTTACGAGTAACGGTCTGAGCAAAAGCTGGACGCATTTCACGCAGCAACTCATCAAAACCTTCACCCTGAAAGACCTTAAAAACAATTGATCCGCCAGGTTTAAGTACTTGTTTAGCCATATCGAGCGCTAATTCAGCCAAATACATAGACCGAGGCTGATCAACGGCCTGCATACCAGACATGTTGGGGGCCATATCGGAAATTACAAGGTCAGCTTTGTTGTCGCCAACCAAATCCATCAACTCATTAAAGACGCTTTCTTCAGTAAAATCGCCTTCGACAAACTCAACTCCAGCAAGGCTATCCATTGGCAAAATATCGGAGGCAATGACACGGCCGCGATCACCCACCATATCCATCGCGAACTGCGACCAACCACCCGGTGCGGCACCAAGATCAACCACCACCATGCCAGGCTTGATTAAACGGTCTTTTTCTTGGATTTCCATTAACTTAAAGGCAGCACGCGAGCGCAAACCAAGGCGCTTAGCCTCTTTGACGTAATGATCATCAAAATGCTCGCGCAACCATGCACCGCTACTTTTTGACCTGCTTTTACCCATTTTTATCAACCATTGGACATAAATTTATTATAGAAACGACGTAGATATGACGTAGAAATAACATAGAAACGACGAATATGCGCTAAATACCCAATTCTGACAGCTAAGACGCTTTTGGGGAATCACCGATTTCACTGTAGAATACCGTCTCGCAATGCCACACGAAAGCCATTCTTACAGTCATAGTTAATTGGCCGTGCATGCTAAACCACTACAATCATAGAAGCCATGTTATGTCGTTAACCAATGAAAGAAAAAAATATTTAAGACAATTAGGCCACAGCCTTAAGCCTGTTGTAACCGTTGCCTCTAAAGGGGTATCTGAAACCGTTCTACAAGAATTGAATCGCGCCCTAGAAGACCATGAGCTGATTAAAGTGAAGTTGAGCGTTGAAGATAAAGCGGCGGCGATTAAAACCGTATGCGAAAGCGCTAATGCTGAGCTGGTTCAATCGATTGGTCATGTTTTATTGATTTTTAGAGCGGCTAAAAAGCCTAATCCCAAATTATCGAATCTTTTAAAGAATCAGGTATAAACTCAGTTTATAAAGAACAAGCCGCTGTTTTGTAAAATAGAGTAATGACAAAACAGCGGATCAGAAATTAGACGGGAGCGCTAAGCGCTCCCTGCCAGCTTAAACCTGTTATCCCTAACAGTTACCTATCCTTGGTATTAGCGGTGTTCCCTTTCGCCGTCTATCTGACTAATATTGCATCCATCCTTGAACGCGAAAGTGATCATACATTGATCAATTTAATGCGCAAGCGGCTGCTTAGATCGTTTTATTTGTAAGAAAAAAAATCTTATTCACATACGTTCGACCAATATAAAATTCGACCATAAAAAAAGCCCTGCAATTGCAGGGCTTTTAATTTAACCGTTTAGATTAAACAAACAATTATTACTGAGGGAAACCAAATAATACTCCTTGAGTAATAGTCACCTCTTCATCTTCCGTTAATAAGCCAAGCAATGCAGTTAAGTTATCACGCACATCACTGGTAAATGGTGTAGAACCTCCACCAGATACGCCTTCTGTCCATATGCCAAACAAAATTTCGCCAGCGTCGCCGAAATAAACAATGTATTCATTATTTATAGGGGCACGGAATACAACACAGGACTCGGTAGTACCTAAATCTTGATCACAAATTTTCGGTGTATCACCATTAAACGGCGCGTCAGCTACAGAATAAAACTTATCAACACCATCCTCATCTATTGACTTTAAACCAGCAGGGCTGCCAGATTGACCACTTTCAACCGATGTCATATCAACAACTCTTAATAATAAGCCGCCGTTCGCTGCTACAAAACCTTCTAACTCTAAGCCTGAATTATCAAAGGTAATTGGCGATAAGCGGCCATTATCTGCAACAATAATTGGATTCGATATCAGACCTAATGTTTCCGTCTCTGTGGTTACCGAAGGTAAGGTACTGTCACTAAACTCGGCAACCGCTTTAGTGATATCACCTGACAAAGTTAATGTTAATTCGTCCTCATCTAAATCAAACGTAGCTGTACTTCCTACATATGTCGATGCATTTAATGACACGTTAGATGAATCAATCACTATGCCTTGCAAATCAAATATTGTATTTGCCAAGCTTGCTTTGGTTACACCCTCACCTAACTTTACGCCATAATAACGCGAAGCTGGATCACTCAAAGTGATCAAATCACCTTCGCTATCCGCAAAACCGTAAGTCGATTTACCAGCGATGACTAACTCCACTGCTCCAGATGGGCTCACCGTATAAGTCCCCGTTGAAGCGGGTAAAGATGACGAGAAAACTACACGACGGGCGTCCAAACCAAGACCAGTGATATAATTACTACCATTGGTTAACGTCAATTCACCTTCACCATTAAAGCTAAATTCTGCCACATTACTGAAAAGATTAACCAACTCCTCAATACCAGCAATCGCAGAGGGGCTTTCATCATCGCCGTAAACGATATCCATATTCACTATACCGTAAGCCGCATTTAAATCGGCATCGCTCGAAGCACCATCGGCAGCAGATAAGACGCTTAACGCTTGCTCTTGAGCTGCGTCGCCTAAAGTTAACGACACACCATTCAATGTTACTCGACCAGAGCCAATATAGTTGTGCTCACCCCACGTTGATAAATTCACGCTTGGATTTTCAGTTATAAATGACAAGACATTATTAGAAAGCTCTACTACATTATCTAAATTATCTTCTTGAACCGTTGTTTCTATATTATTTATAGCCGTTGCAGTAGAAGAACCCATACCGCTAAAATCAGTACCGCTGTAACTTAATGATTCCTCTGAAGTACCATAACTAGCTCGCACATCAAAGCTACCTGTTACCTCACCCGATTGCTCATCCTCATTTAAAGTCAAGGTTGTTGAATCAACACCCGCTCCAATATCAACGACACCATTAGGGTTGCCAGCACGTTCAGCCTGAGTGACTGTTTCGCCAACAACAGCAACTTTAAACTTACTAGCAGCGCTGCTTAATTGGTTATAGAAAAAGTCAAAATGATAAATCGAGCCTACTGGATCAACTGGGTCAACCGGATCGACTGGGTCAACCGGATCGACTGGGTCAACTGGATCTACTGGGTCAACTGGGTCAACTGGATCAACCGGATCGACTGGATCAACCGGATCGACTGGATCAACTGGGTCAACTGGATCTACTGGGTCAACTGGATCTACTGGGTCTACTGGATCGACTGGGTCAACTGGATCGACTGGGTCAACTGGATCTACTGGATCGACTGGGTCAACTGGGTCAACTGGATCTACTGGGTCAACTGGATCGACTGGGTTAGTTGGTTCAGGATCTACTTCATTAAGAAGGCCATCACCATCAATATCGGGATCACAAACATCACCAACGCTATCACCATCTAAATCCGCTTGGTCGGCATTAGATGTATCTGGACAGTTATCTTGAGCCTGATTCTTAGCGTTGCCACTATCCACTGAGTCTCCATCCGGATCGGCCACTAACGAGGCATCCGCTGGAAAACCATCAAGATCGTTAGAAACACCGTCATTGTCAGAATCTGGCGGACCAATAACAAAAACCAGGCTATCATCAATTTCATAGTTAGCGGATAGACCAACTGCATCACTGCTTAAAAGGTCTGCTATCGACTCGTTTTCATCGAAACGACCAGTATTAACTAAATAGTTTTCATCAACAGTGCTGACTTCATTGAGAATAGTGGCCGTATTAATGACACCATCTAATGCATCAGCAACAATGGCAGTATATGTATCGGCACTACTTCCGAACGCTTGATTTTCAACCAACTGCCCAATGACTGCTGCAAACGTTTCAGTCGCAGCACGGTACTCAGCTACTTGCTGTTGAAGTTCGGGAGTGTCTGTTGTTTCATCAAGAATGGGTGGAGTGTTGAAAATATCAATGTCGGGATTCATACCAAAGCCAAAAAAGGCTTTTGCTGCTATTTGAGCACTATCTAAGTTATCTGTAACTTCACCTCGACCATTGATAGCTATATCAACTGCCAACGTAGTCAACGGCGTTGCATATACACGACCAGCATTTAGTGATTCAAAACTGATTATGGTTTTCACTTTACCAACAACCGGCGGCTCGCCCGTTGTTAAATCTCTGGTGCCTAGAATAAGCTCACCCGTTACATCATCAATTTTATCAGGAATAGCAGTCACAACCACCAAAAAAGGACCTTTACCTGCATCTAACTTAAGCTTCAAATCATCCGCTAATGCTGTATTCCTATCCGTAATCGCTGTCTCATCAGCTAATACATTCTCATCATTGTCTGAATCTGTAAGATATTCTGCCAAGACAAAAACTTCAACCTTGGCACCTGCCATAGGGCCGTCAGAGCCAAGTATGCTGATTGTATTCTGGGTTTCAGGACTAGTACCATCCTGATTTGATGAACTGCTACCACAAGCAGTTAGAACAAGAACAAAAAAACTGACAGTAAAATATTTAGCCAATGAGCGTAAGCACATACAGATACCTTTTCAATTGTTATAGCATTGGTAAAAACAAAGATAGAAAAATCCCCAGGCTTTGACCTAGGGATTTTTATTTGATCAACTTAAAAATCGAGACCTTAGAAACCCCATGAAACACCTGCAGAACCAGTTGTTTCACCACCGCTAGTACCTACAGCGAATTTAAAGTTATAACGATCTGAGCGGAATGTAAGACCTGCAGCAACGGCAGACTCACCATCAAAGTAACCCGTACCAATTGCAGCGCCCCAACCTTCAGTTGGCGCAAGCGGCATACCAGCGACAGCTAATGTTGCCGCAACACCTGAGCGAACCACATCTAGATCTTCAGATAAAGTTGAAATCGCAGCTGTATTGCTATTTATAGAAGCAGTATTGCTATTAATATTATTCTGCAATACTAAAACATCTGCTTGTCTATTAACGGTTTCAGTGGCAATAGCAGTTTCATTAGCTGTAATAGCTAACGTATGAACATCATCTGCCGCAACTCGAGCATCAGTCTCATCTGAAATCGCAGTAGCGTTATCTGCAATCAAATTACCGTTGGCTGTAATATCATCAGCGTTACCTGCAATCAAATCACCGTTGGCTGTAATATCATCAGCGTTGGCTGCAATCAAATCACTATTGGCTGTAATATCATTTTCGTTAGAGTTGATGCCATCTGAATTTGCAGTGTTGTTTGCAGCGATGCTAGCAAAGTTTGCACTTATACCAACTGCGTTTTCTACAGTAGAATCATAGTTTGTTGATACAGCAGTTACGATTTCTTGAGCATTCGTATCACTTTCGATAAGCGATGCCATCAAAGCACCGGCAGGGTTAGCTTGATCGTCTAAATAGCTTGAATGAACAGCTTGATCTGCAATTGCTTGATCAAGCTCGTCTGTCAGACCAGCAATATTTGCCGAACCGTTAACTAACGTTGCAGCAGCATCTATATCTGCTTGGTCAGCACCATCTAGAATTAACTGATCCAAAGCCGCTTGAAACGGCGCTACATCTGTCGAAGCCTCGACTATTGATGCAGCGGCATCGACGCCAGCTTGTGCTGCAACCACGTCGGCCTCAGCAACATCTTCAGCCACATTCAATGGAATTAGCGCAGCTTCTTCACTAATAACAAGTTCTTCAGCGACTATTCTAGCTATTGTTGCTGCTTCCAGACCAGCCTCTGCAGCCTCTAATTCCTCTGCCGTAGCATTATCAACCGCCAATTGCGCTTGATCTTCTTCAATAGCAGCCTGTTCAGCAGCTGCATCGGCACTATCAATAACGCCTTGCTGTGTAGCTACTGCCTGCTGAGCTGTTTGAAAATCACCTTCCTCAGAGCTTAATACCGCCTGAGCATTATTCAATGAATCCTGCTCACCATCTCGCTGCTGAATCGCTACTAACAAATCAAATTCTGCAGTATCGACTGTAGATTCAACATTTTCCGTCCACTCATTAATCAATAGGGTGTACGCCTCTTGGCCACCTGCAAGCGCTTCATTAGCTTCATCTAATTCATCATTCGCTGTAGTTAAGTCTTCGAATGCAGCATTATATTCTGCTAGTGGGGTTGCTTGATCCGCTAAAGCATCAGTATAAATATCGTTAGCATCAGTAAAGGCTTGCACAGCTGTATTTTTAGCTGCATTTAAAGCATCAATTTCATTTTGAGGTGCGTTATTCGCTTCAGCAGTTTCTAATTGATTAACAGCCTCGGTATAGTCCTCTAACTCTTCATCTTTTACTATTTCAGCAGCGTCAACAGCTTGAGTGAATCCGTCAAGTGCATTAGCCTTTGCAGCCTCCTCTGTGGCAGCCTCTTGTTGTACATCTAGCTTTTCTTGCTGAGCAGCTTCAGCTTCGAAATAACTAATCGCCGATGACGATACATCACCCATAATTGCTTGGTAGTTAGCAAGCGTCTGATCAGCAGCAGCTTTAGCTGCATTATCAGTAACCAAATTGTTTTGCGCTTGGGCCAAATCAATTGCTTCCTGCGAAGCTCCTTGTTGAGCCGGCACAACTAAATCAAAGGCTATTTGTGCATCGGTAACAGCTTGAGTAGACGTAGCAACATCATCTGCAGCATTACTTGCATCCTCTGCAGCGTTATATGCCGCCAAACCGAAGTTGTAAGATGCAGTATCACATGCAGCATTTGTAACTACGCCATTATCACCGGTGAAAACACAACTCTGCTGATCTTCGATTGCACCTGGGCCAAAATCTAGTTGAGCGCTAGCAAAACTCGCGCTGGTTGCCATTGCTATTGCTAGGGCTATTTTTTTCATTCGTATGTCCTTGAAGTTAAATATGGTCGGTCTAGGGTGTAAATTTCCAACGCATTCTAACGACAGGCCTATGCGGCAGTGAATACGTATAAACACACAAGTATTTATACGTAAGTACAAGCGCCGATTGACGGAATTCTAACTGGCCTTATAGTTGCCTATTGAATAATCCTACCAACCATTACATAATTAGAACTGATACTACATGGAGGTATGTCTTTAATGGATTATTATGAATTCTATCAAAAGTTTCACGAGCAAAAATCTGAAACAGCAAACACAGCCAGCATCAACCCTCTTGATCATGTACTGAGTGCATTTACAAAAAATAAAATAGATCACTCAGCCACTAAAAACTTAACCTCCACAGAGAAAAAAATCTGCATTGGCTTAGCTTTAGGCTTAACGGCTAAAGAAATAGCCAAGACTCGAGGATCAAGCAACCGCACAATTGAAACTCATATTGCTAATATAAAAATGAAAATTGGCTGTAAAAGGCTTCCTCCCATTTTATTGATGCATTTAATGCTTTCGCGCCCACTACCCAATAAAAAATCAATTT
>Ga0209406_1001919_pt1 | contig 14452 bp, 10 predicted proteins | sample COGITO_mtgs_1204_FD_184808 | JGI IMG/M metagenome (GOLD analysis project Ga0209406, IMG submission 184808) | Pelagic marine microbial communities from North Sea - COGITO_mtgs_120426 (SPAdes) (version 2) | ecosystem: Environmental > Aquatic > Marine > Epipelagic ...
AGGGAAATCAAACTGATCCTGGAGAACAGATAACTGATTTAGATAGTCATTGATGCATAGCCGCCATCGACGACGATTTCGGATCCGTTCATGAAGCTGCCCGCATCGGACGCGAGTAGTAGCGTCGCTCCGATCAGCTCGCTGGCTTCGCCAAAACGATTCGCAGGCGTGTGACCCATAATGGCTGCGATACGCTCGGGGTTGAGCACTTTTTTGTTTTGCTCAGCAGGAAAGAAGCCAGGCACGATGGTGTTAACGCGGACCTTGGCCGCGGCCCATTCGCGTGCCAGATTCTTAGACAGGTTATGCACCGCGGCTTTGGTCGCCGAATACGTGAAAACACGAGAGAGCGGAATGATGCCGCTCATTGAGCCGATGTTGATGATGCTGCCACCTTCGCCACGCTCGACCAGATATTTGCCGAAAATCTGCGAGGCAAAGAGCACGGCTTTGAGGTTCGTGTTCAGGATACTATCAAATTCGTCCTCTTCGATGTCGAAGATCGGCGTGGGCGAGTTCACCCCTGCGCCATTGACCAGAATATCGACCTTCTCTGACTTCGCTAGGACGTTGCCCAGTAACTGCTGAATGGACGCCTTGGAATTGACGTCGACTTTTTCGAAGTAGGCCTGACCACCTGCGGACTCAATCTTGGCCAGACGTGCCGCGGCCTTTTCTTCACTCCGCCCGACCAGCACGGTTTTAGCGCCTGCGGCGGCGAGACCCTCGGCCATCGCTCCACAGAGTTCGCCTGTGCCACCGATGACGACGGCGACTTTGCCTTCGAGTGAAAAGAGGGATGAGAGGTATTCAGCAGGAATCATAGTCTGTAGTTTATCAACTTGCGTCGAGGGTGTGAATGGATTCAATCACTGTAAATTTGCACTATTTCCTTATTCATGCGAGCTATTGAAGCAGACTTACCCTTTGACGGGATTCACTTGGTGGATCGGCCGTGGTTTCCATATCTGTGCACCGAAGTGGAGCACTGGGAGTGGCAGACCCAGGGAGACGCACATTATAACTTCTGGAGTTGCTTGGAAGGAGAGGGGCATTTGACCACCAAGGGGCAGACGTTTCGCTTGAAGCCGGGCATGTTTTTCATTTTTTCACCAAATCAGCAGATTTCAGCAGCGCATACTTCTGGGGCACGAGTGACGCGTTTCTCGGCGCACTTTATACCGCTCAGTGGTGTGGCGATGTTGGACGACGTGGACGGCTTTTCAGTGATGGGCGGCCTGGTCGATTCGCTACCTCTGTTTCAACGCCAAATCGATGTGATTATGAGGTTGGCAGTACGGCGCGGGAATGACGTCCGATTGCAGCGAGTGATGTATCAATTAATTGCTCGTGTCTGTGCGGGAGTGGTGGATACGCGTGAGCCTTTCATGGATCCTAAGGTTTCTGAGGCGATTCGAATTATGCGGACGTGTCCAGAATCGTTTAAATCCATTGATGCGTTGGCTCGGCAGTTGGGGTGGTCTCGTTCGCATTTCGACCGTGAGTTTTCAAAACATGTAGGCAAGCCTCCAAATCAATTTTTGGTGAGTTGTAAAATGATCGAGGCCCGACGTTATTTAGAAAGCAGCGAAATGCGAATCGGTGAAATTGCGGACCGACTGGGTTATCGAGATATTTATTTCTTTAGCCGCCAATTCAAAGGTTTCTATGGCATGTCGCCGGTTGCCTATCGGCAACGTTTGCTTCGAGAATTTTAGTGTGTTTGGGGCTTTTCCATGCGCGCTTTCAGCTCTGCGCTGAGTTGCTTGACCGTTGCTGCTTGGTTTGTGCTCAAGTTGGTGGTCTCGGCATTGGGCAGGCGGTGGTCGTAGAGTTCGGTAGTGCCATTCTTATGCAAGATCAGGCGGTAGTTCTCGGTGCGAATGGTTTGTGCTCTGCCTGTGTAGGCGATGGCGCTGTGTCCGGCGGACTGCGGGTCTTGGATTTGTGGGAGTAGCGAACTGCCTGAGGTGAACCCTGGTGTGTCCAAGCCAGCAAGGTCGCAGAGTGTCGGGAAAATGTCGACTGTCTCAACGATTGCAGCTGACTGCTGGCCGGGTTGCGGCATGTCGGGAGTATAAACAATCAGCGGCGAATGCAGGGACTCTTCAAACAGCGTGTGTTTCCCCCAGACGGAATGTTCGCCCAAATGCCAACCATGATCGCCCCAGACTAGAATGATGGTGTTGTCGGCCTCGCCAGTGCTTTCTAATTGCTCAAGCAGCTGGCCCACTTGTGCGTCGGCATAGCTGACGCAGGCTGCGTAGTGACGCCGCACATTATCGGCGAATTCGGGATCTGTGCGTGGATCTCGCTGCCAATTGTTGTATTGCATAAACTCGCCGGAGCCGTGCCAGGTGGTTTTATGGCTAGGCTTTTGTGGATGTAGGATTGGTGGTAGTTTGACGTCCTGATAGAGATCGAGATACTTTTTTGGGGCACCGAACGGTAGGTGCGGGCGGATTAGGCCGACTGCTAAGAAGAAGGGTTTGTCAGCTTCGGCCAATTGACGGAGCTGTTCAAGTGCCTCTGTGGAAATCAGTCCGTCTGGGTAGCTGAAGTCGTCGCCATCGAAGGCTTCGAGCAAATTATGCTCGTTTGATTTCTCGCGTATGTTGCCGTTGGCGAGTCCATGCATGATGCCGCGTGGATGCTGCCATGCGCCGGAGGGCATTAGATGGCGATCCCACGCGCCTGGCATCTCGATTTGTGTGGCATCGTCCCAATTCGCTCCACCGCGTCCACCTGGATGGTGGGATACTTTGCCGACCGATACCGTGGTATAGCCATGTTGGCGAAACCACTCGGGCATGCTTGGGCTGATGCTGTTTGACGATTTCCTCAGATCTTTCGCACGCTGGAATAGTGCGTTGTTGCCGGCCGATCCGTAACGCCCAGTGAGCAGTGTGTAGCGTGAGGCTCCACAAGTCGGAGCGTTGGTATAATGTTGGTTAAATGCGCGGCCTTGGGCTGCGATTCTATCGATGTTGGGCGAATGAATATAGTCGGCTCCAAAGCAGTTGAGCTCAGGGCGAAGATCATCGATGCAGATTAGCAGCACATTGCTTTTTTGTGCTACCGCGGCTGTGACGCTGAGAATAATCAGGGATAGGGTTCGGAATACGTTGAGCATGGTCGCGGTGTGATTTTAGATCATTGATCGGGGACATGCCTTGGTGAATTCTTGCTCGAAGGCTCGTCCATAGTCGATGTAGCTGCTGTAGCATTGTTCCTCGTCGATGGCTTCACCTTCGGCTGCGTGGAAGACAGTCGCGACGTGCGGCTCGATGGCGTAGGCGCCAGCGTATCCGTCGGCCTGGAGAGCGGCTAGGATTTCGGCTAGGCGGGCTTGGCCTTCGCCGGGCATCGTGTAGCGCTCTGGTTCGTCGCTACCTTCGGGGGGATTCAGGCAGTCTTTGATGTGGACGTGCACGACGTGTGCTTTGACGGCTTGGTAAAATTCAAGGGCGTCCTGCCAGGGGTAAGGCGCAGATTTGGAGCGGTCGCGTTGGAAGACGGGATTGCCGGTGTCGAACACGAGTTTCAAGCCGGGAACTTCTTCGATGAGGCGTAGTGTATGCTCTGCGGAGAAACCGCCCCAGTTCATACAATTTTCGTGCACGGGTTGCAGGCCCGCGTCGGCGAAACGCGCAACAATCTCGCGCAAGCGGCGAAAGCGTTCGGCCTCGAACTGATCCTCGCCCCATGGCTTTTGCGCGTAGGACATGATGCGGATCAGCTTCGTGCCGAGGCGCTGCATGCGTGGGATGGCGCGCTCGATTTCGCCAACTGTGATAGCGAATTCAGACTCGATTGGTTTGGACCAACTGCCAATCAGTGAGCCGAACTCGATCACTTGGATGCCAGCGGCATCGAGTTGGTCGGCGGCGGCGTTGAAGTCATCTTCGGACAGGTCGTGGATGTTCTGGCCGTCGATACTGCGCGCAGAGAGGTGCGTCCACCCGAGTGCTTGGGTCGCCTTGATTTGAGTTGCGAGGGCTTGTCCAGCCTCGTCGGTAAATCCTGAGAGTTGCATAATAAAGTGGGACGAAGCGCGAGTAGCGCGTAGATGGTCTGCGAGGTCTGCCGAGTTGGCCCCGCAGGGGTGAGTGAACTGGGTGCTTGTTGGGCAAGTGAATGAACAAGGTATGAAGGTGCTGTCTTTTTAATCGTAATCTTAATCGTAACCCTAATCTTCCGTAGCTGCTTAGCTGAGTTCGACCTTGGCACCGTTGTTTTGCGCGGATTGGTAAATGGCTTGAATCAGTTCGACGCTTTTGCGCGCTTCACTGGCCCCAGTGATGGGTTCGCGGCCTTGTTGGATGGCGTTGACGATCTCCTCGAAGTTGCGTTGGTGTTGGTGGAAGTTGATCGCAGTTGGATCATTGGCGCCGAGGCCAGCGTCGGCGCCTTGCATGAACTGTGCACGGATAGCTTCATCCTCGTCGGTCTCGTTCATGAAGTCCCAGGTTTCGAAGGCTTCATCCGCTAGGAACACAGAGCCTTCAGTGCCAGCGAGTTGCACGCGGGCAGGGTGGCCGTCTTTGGACCAGCTGCAGGTGCTGCCTTCGATGATACCACGCGCGCCGTTCTTGAATTCGACGATGGCGACGGCGATGTCTTCGACTTCGATATCAGTATGGGCGAGGCAGGCGGTGTTGGCCTGCACAGACTTCACGGGGCCAGCGAGGTAGAGCAGTGCATCAATGGTGTGGATCGCTTGATTCATCAATGCCCCGCCACCGTCGAGTGCCGAAGTGCCGCGCCATGCAGCGGAGTCGTAGTAGGCTTGATCGCGATACCATTTTACATAGGCGGAGGCGGAGGTGAGCTTGCCAAAACGTCCTGCAGCAGCAGCCTTTTTAAAGGCATCCATCCCTGGGTGAAAGCGGCGGTTGAGCACGGCGGCGATGGTCACGCCTTTGGCTTCGGCGGCTGCGATCATTTGATCGATGCGGGCGGTGGTGATTTCGATTGGTTTCTCGATGACGACGTGTTTGCCTGCTTCGATCGCAGTCATGGCGGGGTCGAAGTGCGCGCCCGAAGGTGTGCCGATGGTGACAATGTCGATTTGCGGATCGGCCAGCATGGCTGCGACGTCGTCATAGGCCTTGGTGCCGTATTGCTCGGCAAATGCCTGCGTGCGTTCGAGCACACGACCTGCTGCGCCGATGAGTTCGCCGCCTGTCATGGCTGCAATGGCTTTGGCGTGAAAGCCGCCGATCATGCCTGTGCCGATAATTCCGAAGTTCATATTAAATATTAGTGCGCTACTTGTTTGTTTCGTGCGGCGAATCCACGGAGTCCGATCACTGCTAGAATCACTAGGCCTGCGATGCCGATCATGCCTGGGGTGCCTTTGTTGCAAAGTGCCCAGACCGACGCGAATGTCGCCACGCCTGCAGATATAACCATGAGCGTGTTGATGAGTATACGGTTCTTGGGTAAACTATCACCCAGTGCTGACTTGGAGTTCATCAGTAGCAGGAAGGCGAGATACGCAATCGGTAGCAGGGTGGTGGCGATTACTGAGGCGGGAATGGCCATGGCGGCTTTGGCGCCGCCACTCCAAAGGTAAGGTGAAAACAGTCCGGCGATGGCTGGCATCGATGCGCCAATAATGAAGAGCTTGGCGTTGCCCACTTGGTTGAATGCTTCGCTGATTGCGTAGCCATTCATCATCATGTGCACGAGCAATGTGGAAATGGCCATGGCCAGTACGCCAATGCCGAAAATCGTTTGCGCATGTTTGCCGAGAAAGGGTTCCAGTGATTGCGCGAGATTAACTGAGTCGCGGTTGGAGAGCATGGCGGCGAGTTGTTTCTCTGCTAAGGGAGCGGCCGCACGTGCCGCGCTCTTGGTGGTGTCGTCGAGTGTGGTGAATGCCTCGTTGTGTGTAGCCAAGCTGCCGTCCAATACTTTGTAGTAGGCTTTTTCCATTTGCGGATAGGGGCTGCCGTCTTCGGCGAGCACATCGGCGAATTTAGCGTGGAAAGAGGCGGCGGATGCAATGACGAGTGCGGACGCTCCCAAGATGAATGGCACGAACAGTCCTAATACGAGGTCGAAGCGCGAGAGCTCGCGGTGCTGTTTACCCCAGCCTTTTTTCTTAAGGCTGTAGGGTAGTAGGAAGGTCATGTTAATACCGACGGCGGTGCCGAAGGCGGCAATGATCTTAGTCCGTTGCTCGGAAGTGACATACTCTGTCCAGTAAGCGGCATGTTCGCCTGTCGTGGCGATGGCGGCAGCGATTTGATCGGTCGGTCTGAACAGTGCTGAGAAATCAGGCATGAGGCCGGCAAATAGACTGCCCCACGATACGGCACCATTGTTAATCAGCGTCACGACCACCCCCATGAAGGCGAACACAATCACCGCGACCAGACCTTTGAGTAGATTATCGATATAGCGGGAGGCGCGTGCGTTTTTCTGAGAAATCGCGATCAGTGAGAGTGCGATCACGAATAGGGAACCAGTGATCACATACGGGCCGGGCGTGAAGCCTAAGTTGCCTTCTAGGGCGCCGCGACCGAGTGAAAACTGCGCGGCGCAGAATACAGTGTCGGCAATCACAGTTGCGATCAACCAACTCCAAGCGAGGGTTGGAGAGACCTTTTTTTGCATGACTCGAAACGGGCGTTCTTCGCATGAAAGCGTGACATAGGAAATGGCTGCCAGCATGACGATGCCGCACAGCATCGCCAGTGGCTGCAGCCAGAGGAACTCGTAGCCCCCAATAATGCCGAGGTAGAGGGCGCCGACGAGGGAGCCACCACCGAGGGTGACTGCCGCTTGCACCCAGCCGGGGCCAGTCATTTTACTGTAACCGACTAGGCGGCCAAGAAAGCCACGGCTTTGGATGGATTGAATTTGTTCGCTAGAAGAGGACATAATCGAGGGGGTTATTTTATGAAAGACTCTTGATTCTGAACAGAGCCATCGACGCCATGGTGTTGGAATGTAATTTTACTCGCGGCGCTGTTGATTTCGACGCTAAGAAAGCCGCCTTTGATCCGCAGAAAGCGATGCATGTCGTTGCGAAACTGTTCATTGTATCCGCCGCTATGGTTATCAGATCCCGGGCCACAGGAAAATTCACGGGCACCCGTCTTTGGGTCGATCGAGGCGTATTGCCAGTGCCGGTCGCCGCAGATGATGTAGAGGTTTTCTTGTGCTGCAATAAATCGGCGTAGCTCGTCACCTTCGTGAGCAAAGCCTTTGTTGGAGTGGTTGTCGTTCTTTTTTAAACGGTCAGGGCCTACTATGGGAGTTGGAGAGAGCAATACTTTGAAGGTCGCATCGGATGCACGGACGGTCTCGAAAAACCATTGCTTTTGAACTGCGCCCCAGATGCTCTTCTCAGGCCCGTCCGGCATATTGTTGGGACTGCGGTAATCACGTCCTTCGACCAGCCAGATTTGCAGGTCCTTGCCCCAGCGGATGGTGCGGTAGGTCTTTTCGCTCATTGGCACCTGTTCGCGAAACGTGGCAAGGCCTTGCTCCCATGTTAGGTCGAAGTAGTTCTGTCCAGGCCATGCATCGTCCTTGAGGGTGTCGTGGTCGTCCTTGATAAAGTAGCTGCTGACTTGATTGTGAAAAGTACGCAAGTAAGGCGTTGCGTAGATGCGGTTCCACTTAAAGCGCGCAAGCTCGATATTTTTAGCGAAGGGACCAGGCTTGTCGTAGTATTCGATGTCGCCGGTATGGACAAAGAAATCCGGGTCTAGCGCAAGCATCTGTGGGTAGATTTTGTGGCCATTGACTGGATCATCGCGCCGTGGATATTCGCCGCAGGTCGTGACGACGAAACGTATGTCGCAGGCTTGATCCATTTTAGGAGCAGTGCGAAAGCCACCTTTGAGGCGGCAATTGGCCTCGTTGCGTTTGCCTTCGACCAAGAGAGCATATGCCGTTCCCGGTTCAAGGTTTTTGAGTTTAAACTGATGCGTGTAATCGTTTCTCGAATACACGGGTTGCCAAGTAGTGGAGCGTCTGGAGTTTATTTGATGCACTGGTTGCCACTTGGTTGAACGCCTTAAACTCTTTTTATTTTTTGGCCAGTAGGTAACTTTTACGCTTCCTGATTGACCGACGACACTGCCGTTCATGACGCTGAGGTCTTGGTAGCTGGGCTGTTTTTTTGCGTCTCTTGTGACGAGGTCGAAGGAGTGGCCGTCGGTGGTGCGTTCAGGGTGTGCGGTCAGGCGGGTCCAGATGATTGCCGAGTCGGAGTCGACTTCACCTATTTTTATGCCATTGCCCATGTGGACTTCGGCATGCAATTCGCAGGCGCCAGTGAGTAGGCAATAAATTGCAATGAGCGAGCCTGAGTTTTTTATTCTCATTGAGCAATTACAGTTCGCGCATTCGGACGTTCTTAAACCAGACCTCGTCGTTGTGATCTTGTAACAAGATGGGGCCTGCAGAGTTGGCGAAGTCTTTATGTTTGGAATATTTGCTCTTTTGGAAGCGTTGGTTCCAGTCGTCGCTGCCGACTTCGATGTCGACGATCTTTTCACCATTGAGCCAATGCTGGATGGTGTTGCCGTTGGCGAGGATACGCGATTGGTTCCACTCGCCGACGGGGTGGATTGGTTTGCTGTCGGGAGCAGCTACGAGTTCGTAAAGAGAACCTACGCGGTGTGTTGGATTCTTACCGTCCTGGTGCTTTGCGTCGTCCAAGATTTGGTATTCGAGTCCAAGCGCGCCTTTGGTCCGATACTTTACGCCACTGTTGCCTGCTTCGGAAATCTTCCAATCGAAATGGAGTTCAAAGTTTTCATAATGCTGTTTGGTGATGATGTCGCCACCTCTACTGGGTCGGTGGACGATCCCATTTTCAATGCTCCATCCTTTGGTGACGGCATCGCCGTTCAAGTTCGTCCAATTCGAGAAGTCGCCGAAGGCAAACAGCGATGTCCATTCGGTTGAGCTGGAGCAGGCGGTTGTGTCATCGGCGGTGAGCTCCATGATTCTTATATTACGAAAGCGGTAAATCTGGCCTTTTTCGCCATGGTGCTGAAGTGCGATGTATCCCTTGGCGTCTTTCTGGTCATGGATGTCTGTGGTGGTGACGCCATTGACCGAGATCTTGATATGATCACCGCGGCATTCGATGCGGTATTTGTTCCAGTCATGACGCTTGAAGCAGTCGCCGGCGCGTTCGACAAATGCAGCGATGGACTGTTCCTTTGCCTCTGTGGATGCTGCATGATCGCGGTTCGGTGAGATGAACCATTTGCGGCGTCCCTCATCGTAGAGGCCGCCAGACCAGTTTCTGTCGGATGGGTCAACTTCCGCCTGATAGCCGAACATCTTGTTTTTTGATTTGTGGCTGCGAAATAGAAAGCCTGAATTAGATTTGCCCTCAGGCATTTTCACTTCCACTTCGAAGATGAAATCAGAATATTCCTGTACGGTTGATAAAAACCACTTTGATTTTTCCGTGGTGAGGTGGATTTCGCCATCCACGACTTCAGCCTTCCCCCAGTCGTAAGGATTCTGCCAATGTGCGAGGTCTTTACCATTGAAGAGGTCAATCCATTCGCCCGCGCATGATGTGCTGCCAACAAGCAAGCATACCGTCAGTATACTAATCCAGGATTTGGTGTCTTTCATATTATATGTTGTGTTGCCTGTTATATAATCTACAGGCGATAGAACTCTTCCCAGCCCTTGCGTGGTACGGGATCGAGCAGTGTATTAGCGGCTTTATTATTGGTGATCTGCTTGCTGTTGCTGTCGAACTCTAGTTCGCCGCCGAAGCGTTGCGATAGCACGCCGAGGTTGAACACCTGTGTGAGTGGACCGCTAACGCTAAAGGGCGAGCGCGCTGTTTCTTCGCCCTTACAGGCGAGTAAAAAGTTGGCGTAGTGATTGGAATTCTTTTGCGAGAACTTTGGCAATTCGTCGCGCATCGCCTTGTATTTATCACGCGGCACGATTTTAAGCGGCTCCCCGTGGTGGCCGCCTTGAAAGGTGAGTTCCTTGCCGTAGAGCACTTTGCCAGGTCGATTGAGTGTGGTGGGGCCGCGTGTGACTTCGCCGCTTTCTTTATTCGTCACTGCTTCGCTGAATTCGGTTTCAAGTTGTGGCTTGTTGTGGACGCCATCATACCAAGTGACTTCGCAGGCTGGCAGGTCCGGACCGCGCTCAGGGAAATTGAAGCGGATTGTCGAGGCGTCGGGATAGATCAAGTCGCTGTGGTTGACTCCGTCTCGATGAACGGCGGTAACTGTTGTGGGCAGTCCGAGTTCTAAGAACCGATGGGCGGTATCCAAAATGTGTGGCCCCCAGTCGCCGAAGCAGCCGCTGCCGTAGTCATACCAACTGCGCCATTCCTGTGGGTGAAGTTTTTTGCTGTAAGGGTGTGGTTGTGCCACGGTATCCATCCATTGCTCCCAATTGACGCCAGCGGGGAGTGGTTCGCTCGGGTAGGCGGTGGTGCTGTTGCCCCAGCCATGCCAGCGGCGCGGGCTGTTCATGTGGGCGGTGATGCGAGTGATGTCTTTGATGATACCGGCTTCGCGCCATGCTTTGAACTGAAAATAGTTGGCGCCGGAGTGGCCTTGGTTGCCCATTTGGGTGACGAGGTTTGGATTCTTGGCTGCCATGCGCATCAGTCGCTCAGTTTGGCCGAAAGTGTGGGCGAGTGGCTTCTCGACATAGACGTGTTTGCCGAGTGACAGTGCCAGCATGGTGGCAGCAAAGTGTGAGTGGTCGGGTGTTGCAATCAGCACGGCGTCGATCTCGTCGGCCATTTGATCGAACATGACGCGGAAGTCGCTAAACGCCCGTGCCTGTGGGTAGGTTTTGGGCTGTGGTTTGGGTGTCTCGCCCTCGGCGCTGGGCTCAAGTGGTGGCAGGGGTGTGATTTGGTGCGCGTAACGGGCAGCGAGTGTGTGGCGTCCTTCGAGGTCGATGTCGCACAAGGCCACGACGTTGCAAAGACCTGAGTTGAGTAAGGCGAGACGGTCGCGATTGCCCTGATTGCCGATGCCGATGACCGCGAGATTGATCTTGTCGTTGGGGCCGAGTCCACTTGCTGACTTGTTGCCTAGGGCAATGTAGGCTGGCAGGATGGTTAACGCGCCAAAAGCAGCGGAGGATTTGAGGAAGTTGCGGCGAGAGGTATGAGGTTTTCTGTGAGGCATGGTTCTTTGTGTGCTAATTGTTGACTGTGTTCCGTTCGCGCTGAAGTCTGGCTGGTATGTTTAATTAATAAACAAACAAGATACCATTTGATGCTTTAGCAATCTAAAAAAGCTGTCTTGTTTAGAAATATGTCCAATCAGCAAAAATATGACCGGGGTGATATTCGTCGTTTAAATGCGGTCAGTGTGTTGAATCAGTTGAGAGTCAATGGAGCGCTGTCGCGTGCGAATATTGCGTCTGCGCTGGGGCTGACCCGCGCGACGGTGTCTAATATTGTCGCAGCGTTGATTGAGCCGGGCTTGGTTTCGGAGACTGAGTTTACGGTGGGTGGAGCGGGGCGTCCGGGTTTGTTGCTGAACCTGAATCCAAAGGCGGGCTGTATGATCGCGGTTGAAATCGATTTGGATCGGATCTCGATTGTGCTGGCGAATTTTGGGCTGCAGGAATTGTGGAGCCAGAGTGTTTCCGTTGAGCCTGATTCCGCGCCTGAGAAAGTGTTGGCATCAGCTGCAAGCTTGGTTGAGTCTGCTATGGAGCAAGCGTCTCGCGTGGGCTTGAAGTGTTTCGGTGTTTGTGTGGCGTGGGCTGGCCTAGTGCGGCGAGATGCCGGCGAATTGGCTTATGGGCCCACTTCGGGTTGGCGTGAGGTCGCGCTGAAGGCGCAGTGGGAGGCGCGGTTTGAGCTGCCGGTATTTGTTGAAAATGAAGCGCATGCAGGTGCGTTGGGCGTACATCATTTCGGTGCGCTGGCGGGGCGGCGCAATTTGATCTATTTGAGCTTGGGAGAGGGGCTTGCTGCGGGCGTATTTGTGGATGGTGTGTTGTTGCGCGGCAAGCAGGGCTTTGCTGGGCAAGTCGGGCATACCGCTTTTATTGAGGGCGGCGCCCTTTGCAGTTGCGGAAAGCGTGGTTGCTGGGTGTCTGAAGTGGGAGGCGCCGCTGTGCGTCGGAAGTTAGCGGCGGCTGGTATTGATTTGTCGAAGTCGGGCGAAAGTGCAGTGGATTGGCTAGATTCGGTTCAAGCGTTGGCTGCGGCGCAAGATCCTCGGGTGTTGCAAGTTTTAGAGGAGGTTGGCGCGCAGTTGGGAGCGGGTTTGGCCCAGTTGGTGCAGACTTTTAATCCCTCTTTGATTGTGCTTGGTGGTCGTCTGGGTGGGTTGATGCAGCCTGTCCAGGTGGTGATCGAGGCGTCGCTAAAATCTGCAGTGCTGCCTAGCATGGCGGAGGAATTGGAGCTGCAGATCAATGATGGCGAAGCGGATTGTTTGCGCGGCGGTTTAGCGACCGTCTTTAATGCGGTGCTGACGAATCCACCTTTGGGCTGCAATTCATTGCGAGTTTAAGAATTCTCGCAGTAAGCTGGACTAGGCGCAGCCATCCTGCCACCTCAGCAGCATGAGCGGTAAGGATCTGCTAATTACGCTGCCGCATGCTCTTTCATCGTCCGGTAGTCGAGTTTGCCGGTGCCGAGTAGAGGCAGTGTTTCGACCCGTTGCCAGTCCTTGGGCTTCGGTTTCTAGAGGTTCGGGATCTCGAGTGCTTTGAGCAGTTCGCGGTTACTGGCTTCAGTTAGATCCGTTGAAGTGTGCAGCACGCAGAGTTTCTCGCCTTTGCGCTGATCGGCGATCGCAACGACTGCGAGGGCATCCAGACCGAGCTGGAAACCTCTGATTAGAAAATTAGCTGCGCCTACCAGAACTTCAGCGGGTTGCCGCCTTGTTCGATGGTCACGCCGTTTTCGCTGCGGGTGCTGCCGCAGCTCGTGAGAGCGGTAGCGAGTAGGGTGGCCATCAGGAGACGTAGGAGTATGCTGCGTAGTGGTTTCATCAATGCTGAGTTTTTGCTAAGATTCGGTTGGTTCGCTGTTACCGCTTAAGGCCGTTTTCGCCTGCTTATCGTAGAGGCTGGTGTAGAGCGGGTTGCTTTGGTAGAGTTCGGCATGAGTACCGTTAGCAATGATCGCGCCGTCGTCGAATACGAAGATGCGATCCGCGTGCTGGATGGTGCTGAAGCGGTGCGCGATAATCAGCACAGTGCGGCCTTTGGAGAGGCCTTCAAGGGCGGCTTGGATCTGGTGCTCGCTCTCGGCGTCGAGTGCCGAGGTCGGTTCATCGAGCACGATGATCGGTGCATCTTTGAGAAAGGCGCGGGCGATGGCGATGCGTTGGCGCTGTCCGCCAGAGAGGCGTGAGCCGCGTTCGCCGACCAGGGTTTCGTAGCCGTCTTCGAAGGCTTCGATAAAGTCGTGGGCATGTGCCATGCGGGCGGCTTGTTTGACTTCGTCAAGTGTGGCGTCCGGCTTACTGAGACGGATATTGTTGGCGATGGTCTCGCTAAACAGCAGCGACTCTTGTGAGACGAGGGCGATTTGTGAGCGTAGGTCCGCCTTGCTGAGTTCGCGTACATCGATGCCATCCAGTGAAACCGAGCCTTCGATCACGTCGTAAAAACGCGGCACCAGATTGGCGAAAGTGGTTTTGCCAGCACCGCTTGGTCCGACCAAGGCGATGGCTTGATTGGGCTCGATCTTGACGTTGACCTTGTTGAGGGCGACTTCGTTATCGTAAGCGAACGTTACGTTGTTAAAGCAGATCTCTCCAGTGACAGCGCTGAGCGGCTTTGGATTGTCTGCTTCCGGGACAGTATCGTCGGTATGCAATACGTATTCGAGGCGATCGAGTGAGGCTTGTGCTTTGCGGATGGTGTTGGAAACACCGCCGAGTTTCTTGATCGGCTCGTAGCACATGTAGAGCGCGGTGAGAATGGATGCGATCACTTCGGGTTGAATGTTTCTTTGGACCGCGACGTAAATAGAGAAGGAGAGTGCAAATGCGGTAGTCAGCTCAATTAAAGGTGAGAGCATCTTGTCGTATTTGACTGTTTTGAGGGCCAGCTTAAATAGTTTGCGAACCGCAGCGGTGAAACGATCGATCTCCCGTGTTTCGAGATTATAGGCGCGCACTTCACGCACTGCCGATAGATTTTCGTTGAGCACATTGTTGAGCTCACCCGCTTGTTGTTGAGCTTGTCTGGATTTTTTGAGAATACGTGTGCCAATCGCTCGAATGGGCAAAACACAGGCTGGCACCGTGGCGAGTGCGATCAACATGAACGCGACCTCGGATTCGCTGATTGTAAGGTAGATCAGGTAACCGAGTGCGCTCACTAGAGTGGCGGGCTCTTTGACTAAGCTGTTGACGACTTTAACCAATGCAGTTTGCAGTTGTCCAGTGTCACCCATCACGCGACTCATCAAATCCCCGACATTGTTTTTGTGGAAGAAGGCCAGCGGCAGGTG
>Ga0209406_1001929_pt1 | contig 14392 bp, 5 predicted proteins | sample COGITO_mtgs_1204_FD_184808 | JGI IMG/M metagenome (GOLD analysis project Ga0209406, IMG submission 184808) | Pelagic marine microbial communities from North Sea - COGITO_mtgs_120426 (SPAdes) (version 2) | ecosystem: Environmental > Aquatic > Marine > Epipelagic ...
GCCTTCTGATGCGGATACTGCTGCTGGTTCTGTTTTCATTGTCTTTAGTTCTACTGCACAAGGTTCGTGTAATGCCGTTACTGACTCCCTAGAACTTACTATTACCGATGCAATATTTACGGAGGCAGGACCTGCACAAACTATTTGCGCGAACATGCCAGAGGTAGATTTAACTGGTTCTTTTACCTTGGCATCAGGTGCTACATGGTCATCTCTTGGTGATGGAAGTTTTAGTTCATTTATCGATATGAATGCTAGCTATTTTCCTGGTGATGCCGATACTATTGCTGGATTTGTAGAACTCGTTTTAGCAACGTTTGGAAACGGAAGCTGCGCTACCGGTAAGGATACAGTGGAAATCACAATCCTTCCAGGTATATTCGTGAACGCAGGTAATGACAAATCCATGTGCGCGAATGAAGATTCAACGGAGTTCTTTGGAGCAGTTAATGGTGCTACAACTACTTTGGGAATTTGGACTACTGCACTTGGAACGGGAACATTTAGCACGCCTACCGTGCTCAATTCTTTTTACCAACCATCTAATCAGGACACCACCAATGGAAATGTGATCTTAACCTTGACCTCAACAAATAATGGCGTTTGTCCTGCCGTTAAAGACAGTGTAATTATTTCAATTAACCCACCAATATTAGTTGACGCTGGTGTTCCTTTTGACATCTGTGGAAACAATGCTACTGGCACCTTAGTGGGAGTTATTTCGGGAGCTGGCGGAGGAGCTTGGTCAACTACATTCGGAACAGGTACATTTACAAATTCTACGCAATTAACCGCATCTTATGCTGCTAGCAATGGAGATACATTAGCTGGATCTGTTATCATCACTTTATCTTCTACTGGCAACGGGGTTTGTAATGAAGTTGAAGATTCTACTGTAATAACAATTATTGATCCGCCTCAGGTAAATGCTGGCTTAGATAGTGTCGTTTGTGCAAATAATGGGGTTTATGGATTAAATGGTCTAGTATTCAATGGAACGACTACAGGTATTTGGTCATCTACTGGAACAGGTGGATTTAGTCCTAATAATTCTGATCTAGCGGCTATATATACGCCAAGCGATACGGATACATTGAATGGAACAATTGATATTATTCTAACTACCACCAATAATGGATTGTGTACTGCCGTTCGAGATACTTTTGAACTTATAATTACTGACGCACCAATTGTTAACGCTGGGGTTCCAGTTGTTGTTTGTTCCAACAATTCCGATGTTCTCCTAAACGGTGTCGTTGGTGGCGGAGCTTCTAAAGGGCAATGGTCAACACTTGGGTCTGGTTCATTTAGTCCGAATGATTCACTGCTAACGGGCACTTATGTTCCTAGTTCTGCAGATACTGCCGCTGGTACAATAAAGTTGGTCTTAACCTCAACAGACAACGGAAAATGTAATCCGGTCACCGATACACTTCTTGTAGTGTTTACACCTGCACCTAAATCGATCCCTGGAGATCCACAAACTGTATGTACAAACAACGACTTAGTATCTCTTGGAGGAAGCGTTACCATTGCTACTGGTGGTGTATGGACCACTTCTGGTACTGGAAGTTTTGCTGATAATTCAGTTTTATTTACCTCGTATAATCCCAGCACCAATGATACAGTTAATGGTTCTGTTTGGTTATTTCTCGAAACAACAGGAAATGCAGCATGTAATTCCGTTATGGACTCCATAGAAATTAGCTTCATTCAACCTCCGGTTGTCTTCGCTGGTGTTGACACGGTGGGCTGTTCTAACTACGGAATAGTTGACATGTCCGGTGCTGTAACCAATGGATCATCCACTGGCCAATGGCTAGTGATTGGAACTGGCTCAATGTCGCCAAACGATTCTGATTTAACTGCTACTTATACCCCTAGCGCGAATGACATCGCAGCTGATTCTGTTCAAATAATTTTGGTATCCACCAATAATGGTATCTGCGCGGCAATAAGAGATACCATGCAAATTGTTTTCACCCCTACTCCAAACCCAGAAGCCAATGGAGCATATACGGGATGCGCTAATAACCCGTCAATTCCTATGCTAGGCTCCGTTACAGGAGGAGCTTCAACAGGAATATGGACTACCTCAGGAACTGGATCGTTCGACCCAAGTGATGCTGTGTTAGGGCCAATTTACGTGCCTTCAGTTGCAGATACTATAGCAGGATTTATAACTATTGCATTAACTTCTACTAACAATGGGTTATGCTTGGCTGAAAGTGATACCACTATTATCCTTATTGAACCTGCACCGCTTGTGGATGCTGGAGAAGACCAAACTATTTGTGCTAATATTTCGACCGCAGACTTAGATGGTAGCGTTGTGCGGGCAACCGGTGGACAATGGACTACGTTAGGTTCTGGATCATTCGCAGATAATTCATTATTATCCACGCAATACTTCCCAAGTTCATTAGACACCTCTGCAGGATCTGTCAAAATTGTATTAGAAACAACCGGAAACGGGCTCTGTAATTCAGTAACAGATACAATGGAAATCATATTCCTACTTAACACGATCGAAGTGACGACTTTCACTCCAGACACGAACATGTGTTCGAATAATGCAAACGTTCAGGTTACAGGTACAGTATTTAATTCATTAGTTTCTGGAGCCGGAGGCCTCTGGAGTTCTTCTGGTGATGGTGTATTTAATAATCCATCAAATCTTACGACAATATACACTGCAGGCATAGCAGATACTGCGTTAGGAACTGTGATACTAACTTTAGCGTCCACCAATAATGGAATTTGTTCTGCAGTTACCTCAGATATTGAATTTGTTGTGCACCCTGCACCAAATGTAAACCCTGGAAGTCCAGATACGCTGTGTGCGAATAATGCAAATTGGGCTCTTAATGGAACAATCTCGGGCGCAACAAGTGGTCAATGGAGCAGCAATGGAACTGGAACATTTGTAACTTCTGATACCACTTTAACACCAACGTATATCCCAAGTGATTTTGATACCAGTTTGGGTGAAGTAATCATCGTACTATCTTCTTCAGCTGCAGCTGGGTGCGATTGCAATTGCCTTCCTGTATCTAGCGCTACTGCATTAACATTTACACCTGTTCCAGTGGTTGATGCTGGCACAGACCAATTGGTATGTGCTGCAATTCCTCAATCTCAATTGTTTGGTAGTGTAACTGGTGCCTCAACGAGTGGTTCTTGGAGCTCACTTGGCTCGGGAAGTTTTGATGATGCAAGCCTACTCAATGCGATGTATTTCCTTAGTGCTACAGATGTAACTAACGGCTCAGTAGACCTTGTACTTGAATCCACGAATAATGGTGAGTGTGTTGCTGAAACGGATACTATTTCAATTTCTATAATTACCTCTTTACCGCTTGTTGTCGCTGGAAACGACACTTCAGTTTGTGCAAATAATTCTGACATACCACTATTTGGTTCAGTATCTAGTGGCTCAACAACTGGAATTTGGACATCGACTGGAACTGGTATTTTTGTTTCGGGTGACTCAATATTAACTAATACTTATCTTCCAAGTTTGGCTGACGATTCTGTTGGATCAATTAGTTTAGTGCTTACAGCAACAAACTCTTGCCCAATATCGGATACTATTGATGTAATCATTACTCCTGCTCCATTTGTTGATGCAGGAATTAATCAAGTACTTTGTGCTGGAGATGTTAGCTTAGTTCTCGCTGGTAACGTTTCACTTGGTGCAACAACTGGCTTATGGTCGACAACAGGTACAGGAACATTCAGCCCTAATACGACTGATTTCAACGCTACTTATTTATTAAGCCCACAAGACACAGTCGCTGCAGGTGCGACATTCATTCTTGAATCAACCAACAATGGAAATTGTCTAGCAGAAACTGACACCATATTTATGACAATAACAACTATTCCTGTAGTTGATGCAATCGCTGACGATTCAATTTGTGCGAGTGTTCCTGCAGTATTAACGGGGTCAGTAATTGGTGGAGCTAGTTCAGGAATATGGACTTCTACTGGAACAGGAAACTTCTCGCCATCAGAGACATCATTGTTCACCAATTATATATTCAGTAACTCTGATACAACTGCTGGAATAGTTAAAATATATTTAACGTCAACTAATGCGTGTATTAACTTTACCGATTCAGTTGAAATCGAAATTACTCCTGCCCCTCATGTAGATGCTGGAAGCGATGAACTAGTATGTGCAAATAATTCATTGGTTACATTAAATGGAAGTATTGATGTGGTTACTACCACTGGTCAATGGAGCACTTTAGGTTCAGGTTCCTTCTCTCCGAACGATTCTACTTTAAATGCCAGTTATCAGCCTAGTCAAAATGATATTGATTCTGGTCAAGTTGCTTTAGTGCTCACTTCTACTAATAACGAAGACTGTCTGCCGGTTACCGATACTATAATTGTATTTATAGGGCAAGCACCTATAGTTGATGCGGGTAATGATATAAATGTATGTTTGGCTACTCCTAATGTGATAATGGGATCTTCTGTATCTGGAGGAACGACAACTGGGATATGGAGTTCTGCAGGAACTGGTTCATTCTCTCCAGACTTTTTAACAGCAAATGCTACGTACGTTCCAAGTACGGCAGATACTGCAAATGGAAATGTTCAATTAATATTAACATCAACAAATAACGGAACCTGTCTAGCTGAAGTAGATACTATTGAGGTTGTCTGGACCGAAACTCCCAACGTTATTGCAGGTACAGATACCTCTTTATGTTTTAACGGCAATATCATAAATCTAAATGGAATTATTACTGGAGGTACATCTGTAGGCTATTGGCAAGCAACAAATGGAAACGGGTTTTTTAGTGCTGATAGCTCAGATCTGTCGGGGCAATATACACCCGCTAGTTCAGATGAATCTATTGGTGTAGAATTATTACTATCTTCAACTAGTGGTTGTACCATAGTAACTGATACAAGAACCATTACATTTAACTCTTCATTAAATGCCGCATTCGATTTTGGACCAGCTTGCGACAACTTAAACATGGATTTCCTTGATACATCTTCAATTAATTTTGGAAACATTGCAACATGGAATTGGGACTTCGGAAACAGCTCTATCGATGTGGTTCAACACCCTTCAATCACTTTCGATTCTATAGGAACATACAACGTTCAGTTAATTATTGTATCTGATTCTGGATGTACTGATTCTGTTCAACAACAAGTTGTTATTAGAAGCATTTTAGCTGATTTTGATTTTAATGAAACGTGTCTATCAGAAGGTGTTGATTTTTCGGATGCTTCAATTGTAGAAAACGATACCATAACAAGTTGGAATTGGAATTATGGTGATTCAAATACTGCAACAACGCAAGATAATGAGTACTTCTATTCCACTGACGGCAATTATAATGTTACCCTAATCATACAAACAGCATCTGGTTGCGAAGATTCGATTTCACAAACCATTGCTGTTAATCCAGAGCCAACGGCCGGATTCATTTTAGAAGAATTCATCACACGATTAGTTGAATTTGAAATTGTGGACTCCTCTTTTGGTGCAGTATCGTGGTCTTATGATTTCGGAGATGGAACGATTTTAACAGAAGCTAGTCCATCTCACGCTTATGAAGGCTCAGGTCAGTTAGAAGTTATACAAATAGTAACTAATGAATTCGGTTGCCAAGATTCGCTTGTGAAGATAGCAGATATTGATATTATCTATCCCCCTGTCCTGCCCTCTGCATTTACGCCAAATGGAGATGGAGAAAATGATTTCTTATTAATACGAGGAGGCCCAATAAAAGATGGCACCCTACTTCTTAAGATATATAACGAATGGGGTACCGTGATTTTTGAATCTACCAGACAAGATGATGGTTGGGACGGCAAGCACATCGAACTTGATCAACCAATTGGAGTTTACATTTATACACTTGAAGCGGAAACAATAAATGGATTGAAGCATAAATTATTTGGAGAGGTAACTTTGTTAAGATAAACTTATGAAAAGACTATATCACATATCCATTTTAGTATTAATTGTCATAGGTAGTTCCTTTTGTTTAAAAGCTCAAGACTCTCACTTATCTATGTATTATGCAACGCCAAACTTGGTAAATCCCGCCATGACTGGAAGGCATTCCGATGCCTATTATCGCGCGCATATTCACTACAGAAGTCAATGGTTTGGATTAATGCCTAACCCTTTTACGACCGTTGCAGCTTCTTTCGATAAATCGTACAGAAAATTCGGTTTTGGTGTCTATGTTAAAAATACGAAAGCTGGAATTGGAGGATATAACGTAATGGATGTGCTTGTATCTGGAGCTTATGACATTATTAATGACCCTTTAAAAATTCATCATTTCTCCGCGGGAATGCAACTTGGTTTTGTTCAAAAAAATATAAATTCTGTTAATTTTACCTATGACAATCAGTATTCAAAAGATTACAACGGAGGTGATTTTGATCAAAGTATCGCAAGTAATGAACTCTTTGCTGCAGAAGCGATTTTGCTGCCCGAATTAAATTTTGGACTATACTACTACAGAGTAAATAAAACTAAAATGTGGAATCCGTATGGAGGGCTCTCAGCTTTTCATCTTACAACTCCTGAAGAAACTTTTCTAGGTGTAAAGAATGACTTACCAATGCGTTTTATTGGATTTGGCGGTGCTAGTTTAAAACTAAATTGGTTATACCGAATTGATGCAAATTTTCAAATCATGAGACAAGGAAACGTAAACGAGATTGCTTTGGGTGGTTTATTTTATTATGAGCCAGAAAGAGAAGATATGGGCTTTTTTATCGGGCCTTACTATAGGTATCAAGACGCAATTCAGATTCATACAGGAATTGAATACAAAGAATTCACCATTCGACTTGCTTATGATTTAACAACATCTTCACTTGGCAGCGTGAACAAAAAACAAGGTGGAGTTGAATTATCAATTACTTATACCAAGCATAAAGGCAAATATATTCCGAGTATTTTTTAATGAAGAAGCTACTCAACATATCACTTATGCTCGCCTCTATTGGCTGTTTTTCTCAAACTAGCAAATTGGAAAACCGATCCGATTCTCTTGAGAATGCCTTCATTTACTATAATTTAGGTATTGATATTTATCATCAAAATAATTTCGACTCAGCAATTATTATATTTTCTAGAGCAATCGACCTTTATCCTGAATTTGCCGATGCTTATAATAACAGAGGTGTTGCTAGAAAACGAAGTGGAGACTTTTTTGGAGCTATTCGAGACTATGATTTCGCCTTGCAGTTAGATTCATCAATTAGCATTGTTTATAACAATAAAGCCACTGCAGAAAGAATTATGGGTGACATACAGAAAGCTGAAAGTAATTATTCTAAAGCTTTCAAAGCTGATTCTTCCAATTTCAAAACATTTAATAATGCGGGTGTAATGAAGGCCGAAATTCAAGATTTTGGAAGCGCTATGGAAGATTTATCTAAGTGTATTGAGATTAATCCCTTATACGATTATGCCTATAATAATAGAGGGTATTTATATATTAAACTCAAAGAATATGAATTAGCAATAGCTGATTTTAATAAAGCTATTGAACTTAATCTCCAATATGGAGAGGCTTATGAAAACAGGGGTATCGCTAGAGAATTAATGGGCGACATAGAGAACGCGTGTATTGACTGGAAAAAGGCCGCAGAGCTGGGAATGGACTATTCTTACGTTTATTTATCAAATGATTGTCAGGAAGTAGAAAGTGATTAAAACATTAAAGAACATATTTCTAATAAGCACCATTTTACTCTTGACCTTTCAGGTTTCGATAGGGCAAAATAATGGTTTTACTAGCAAGTCGGTCAAAAGTTCTAATGACAGATTCCAAAACAAATGGGCCGATGCTAAACAAGATAGCCTAGCTATAGATTCTTCTATGCACGTTTTTGGTTCTTATAATTTTAGAGACGATAAGGATATCCCCTATCTAGCCAAACGTCAAATTCATAAAGGAGATTTATATTTCAATTTAGGTCCAGGAAAATATGATAAGGCAATGTATCATTACAAAAAAGCTTATAAAATAAATCCTAACATTGCCTATTTAGATTTCAAAATTGGACAGTGTTATCTTTTAATGCGGCACAATAAGTTTCGTTCCATTTTATACCTTGAAAAAGCATTTCACCAAAACAAAAGAGTGAGTAAACAAATTCATTACTGCTTAGGTCGTTCTCACCAAGTAAACAATGATTACCCTAGAGCAATTATTGAATACGAAAAAAGTATTGCTGAATATAGAAAAGCGCACAGACATGACCACATTACCCTTGCAGAGAAACACGAGCATCAAGAGCTAATTGCAAAAAGAATAGATGAGTGCAAGTTTGCCATGTTACTCAAAGAAGAACCCAAAAAAGTATTAATAGAAAGTGTTGGAGATTCCATTAATTCAAAATATTCAGAATACGATCCGTTTATATCGGCAGACGAATCTATTATGATGTTTACGTCTAGAAGAAAAGGTACTCGCGGTGGTGGGAAGGCCGAAATTGACCATGTTTACTATGAAGATTTATATATCTCATATAACAAAAATGGGCTTTGGTCTGAAGCGAAACAAATGAAAAATAACTTTAACAAGCAAACGAACGATGCCATTATTGGCCTGTCTCATGATGGAAACGAGATTTTTCTTTATCGCGACACTAAACACGGTGATATCTATTTATCCAATCGAAATGAAGATACTTGGAGCAGACCTAGGCCAATAAAGGAAATAAATACCGGTTATCATGAGTCGTCTGCGTGTTTTTCTTTTGATAAGAAAACCATCTATTTTGTTTCTGATAAACCTGGTGGATATGGTGGCCGCGACATTTATTACACATACAAAAAAGAGGACGGTACCTGGGGAATTCCGCAGAATTTAGGAAGGACTATTAACACTAAATATGATGAGGAACGCCTTTATATTCATCCAAATGGGAAGACTATCTTTTTCAGTTCTCAGGGGCATAACTCCATGGGTGGTTATGATATCTTTTTTAGCGAATTAGATGAAAATGGAAAATGGGGCAAACCTGAAAATTTAGGCTACCCTATAAACGGCCCTGATGATGAAATTTCTTTTGTTGTAACTGCTGAAGGGAATAGAGGGTACTATTCTTCATACCGGCCCGGTGGAAAAGGTGACAGAGATATTTACTTAATTCGCTTTGGCATTTCGTCAAAAATGGGCAAGTTCAACAGAGAAGACGACCTACTATCAAAGAAAAAAATAATGAAAGAGGAAGAATTCATAGCTGAACTCCTCAAAATTGGAATTGTCCCAATAGTGGTAGAAGACACGCTGCCAATAATGCCAGACGAGACAATGACTAACCTTAATGATATGGCAGATCTTTGGGATGCTGAAATAGCAGAACTTCTATCATTATTAGAGAACACAACTGACCAAAAAGAGATTAAAAATATTAAACGACAAGTTAGTGTAAAACGTGAAGAACTTGTCTTGCTTAATATGGCTGCTGATCTTGATAATTATTCAACTTTTGAGAAACAAGTAGAGCTAAGAGAAGATGAAATTTACGCATTACAAGTGCAACTCGACTCTGCCAATAAGAAGAAAGTTATTCGAAATTTAGAAGCTCAAATAAATGTTCAACGCGAGGAATTAGAGTTGTTACAATCAGCATATGTAAGAGGAGAACAAAAATTGATGGAAGACAACAACGATCAGTTGAACCTAAATCAAAATGTTTCTGTTATCGAACATGATTCTACAGAAAATAATCTCATTGTTAACCAAAATAATTCAACAGATGTTCTAGAAAATAAAATTGATACTGTTAACATGGCAAAAGAAGAGCTTTTCTTGGTTGATTACAATAGCAAATACAACGCCTTCACTGAAGACCAACTTGACCAAAAAATGAGTACTCTTTCCTCTACTATAACAAAAGAAAATATTGAATTGAAAAATCTAAAATTAAAGCTTGCATTGGCTACCACTGATGAAGAATATACGCGGCTAGAACAAGAGGTAAAGGTGAAAGAAGATAACATTCGTGTTATGAAACAAGAAATGAACCTTCTTATAGATGCTGTTAAAGTTGCTGAAGCTCTTGCTGAAGAAAAAATAAGAATAGATGACGTTAATAACATGAACACTGCCGGAGAAAAGGCAAATATTGAAATGAGCAACAACCAAAATGTTGATACCACTGATATAAATGATGCCACTGTAACAACTAGTGGTGATGAAATTAATCAAACCGAGAATCAAGTTACTGATATGCAGAACGGAACGAATACTGAGGACAGTGCCAGCGAGGCAATTAATACAACCGAGAAGGAATCTACACTTGTAGCAATCGGAACTTCAGAAACGAAAACTGAGAATTCTCAAACTGCTGAAGAGGTTCAGGCCTTGGAACAAGGAAGTAGCATGATTTTAGAAAACGTGCTTTTCGATTATGATAAATCAACCCTTAGACCCGAGTCTTACGAAACACTTGACAAGCTAGTAACCGTGATGCAACAACCTCCTGCTAAAAGCAAAGTAGAACTATCTGGACATACCGATAGCAAAGGCTCTAACGATTATAACCAAAAATTGGCCGAGCGAAGAGCTCAAGCTGTTGTCAAATATTTAATAGATAAAGGAATTAGTAATGACCGTTTGGTTGCAATAGGTTATGGTGAAAGTAGACCTGCTGCGCCTAACTCCATGCCCGATGGCAGCGATAACCCTGCTGGTAGGCAGCTCAATAGAAGAACAGAGCTGAAGTTGCTAAAAGAGTAGATGTTTTTTCGAACAAAAAAATTATATATTGATTACATAACGTTCGAATATAAATTAAGAGAACAATTTCCTTTTTTATGAGGTTTTTAACCCTTCTGTTAATGTTGTCGTTTACGGTTTTGCAAGCCCAAGTAAATTCACTTATGCCTGTACCACAAAAGGTTATTGAAACGGAAGCAAAATTTAGAGTCTCTAATTTATTTTCTGTAGAATCATCAAGTCTAACCAATTCAAGAGTTAAAAGCTACTTAACTACCATACTTTTTAGAATTGATGGCAGAACTGGATTAGGTATATCAAAAGAGCAGACTGATGAGGGAAAAGGTCAAGTAAATATTCAATATGATCAAGTCGCAAAATTGGAGCTCGGAGCAGACGAGTCATATAAACTCGAAATTACAGCACAATCTGTGAACATAACCTCTGCCAATGACATAGGGGCAATAAGAGGTCTTGAAACCTTGCTGCAACTTCTTAGCTCCGATGAAAATGGCTATTATTTCCCTGGTGTTATGATTACAGACAATCCAAGATTTCAGTGGAGGGGGCTATTAATAGATGTTTGCCGACATTTCTTTTCAGTTGAAACTATCAAACGTAACCTCGATGCCATGGCTGCTATGAAAATGAATGTACTTCATCTACATTTGAGTGAAGATCAAGGATTCAGAATAGAAAGCAAAGTATATCCTGGGCTGCATGAATTAGGTTCCAATGGAAAGTACTACACACAGGATGATATGCGATCAATCATTCAATATGCAGACAATCGGGGTATACGTGTAATTCCTGAATTCGATATACCTGGGCACGCTACAAGTTGGTTTGTGGCCTATCCCGAATTAGCTAGTCAACCTGGTCCATATTCTATTGAAAAGAAGTATGGTGTAATGAATCCTAGCTTTGACCCGACAAAGGAAATTACCTATGATTTTCTAGATAAATTTTTGGGTGAAATGTCTGCGTTATTTCCTGATCAATTTATACATATCGGAGGTGATGAAAATAATGGAAAAGACTGGGATAACAATTCTGAAATTCAATCTTTCATGAAAGACAATAATTTAAAAGACAATCATGCATTACAGAATTATTTCAATCAAAGAGTGTCTAAAATATTAGAAAAATATGATAAGACTATGGTTGGATGGGACGAGATTCTACAACCTGGCTTACCAAACAACATTGTGATACAGTCTTGGCGTGGCAAAGAGGCCATGATAGATGCAGCAAAAAATGGCTACAGAGTTATGCTTTCAAATGGTTATTACATTGATCTATGCAAACCCGCATCTTCCCATTATAGCAACGATCCGTTAGCTAGCGAAAACAATTTAACGCCCGAACAGCGGCTGAACATTCTTGGTGGAGAGGCCACAATGTGGGCAGAAATGGTTACGGAAGAAACGATTGACTCACGCATATGGCCTAGAACATTTGCCATCGCTGAAAGATTTTGGTCAAAGCAAGATATTACTGATATGAGCGACATGTATCGTAGATTAGATATTAATAGTGTCCGTATGGAAGAGATTGGATTACTGCATATCAAAAATCAGGAAATGATGATGCGGAGATTAACTTCAGGTGCTGATATTTCATCATTGAAAATTTTAATCGATGCATCAGAACCATTAAAAATATATTCGAGACACCACCAAGGTGTTGCTTACTCCACCGATATGGCGTTTACAAGACTTGCCGATATTGCAATCCCAGATCCAAAACCTGTTCGAAAATTTAATAATATGGTCGATTCGTATTTGACAAGCAACTCTGAAAAGGATAAGCAAAATATAATTGAGCAACTTACTATCTGGGCCAAGAATCATGATCAATTTCAAGAACTTGCTAAAGCCTCCCCTATTCTGCGTGATGCCTTGCCTATTTCTAAATCTTTGAGTAATTCTGCTATCGTTTGTTTAGAATTTATGCGACTCGAAAAAAATTCTCGAACTGATACAGACACTAAACAGATTAATTCCGTTTTTAGTGAGGCAAAAAAACCTTGCATGGAAACCGAACTTATGGTCATTACAGCAATGGAAAAACTACTTCAAATTGAAATAGATTAATGGTTAAAATTGAAATTTGCACTGGTAGCTATCGTGAATCGATAGAGGCCGCTGATGCGGGGGCTAGTCGAATAGAACTGTGTTCCGCCCTGAGCATTGGAGGACTTACTCCGAGCATTGGGATAACCAAACAAATAATTAAAGACATAAAAAAGACCTGCGAAGTACATGTTATGATAAGACCCACTGAAGGTGGGTTTTGCTATTCTAAGCAAGAATTTAATGCCATGAAAGAGACCATAAAAGCTATGGCACAATGTGGAGTTAACGGAATTGTTTTTGGGATTCTCGACAGCAATATGAATTTCAACCTTCACCGAACCAATGAATTGGTAATGTTGGCTAAGAAACATAACCTTATTACCACAATACATAGAGCAATTGACGTTTGCCAAAACCCAAATGAAGCATTAGAACAGCTCATAAATATTGGAGTAGACCGCATACTTACATCAGGGCAACAAAAAAAGGCAATAGATGGAATTTCAATAATTCAATCGATGATAGAACGCTGCAATGGTAAAATAGAGATTATGCCTGGAAGTGGAATTAATGAAACCAACGCATTGCAGTTTGTTAATATTGGTGCGAAATCAGTCCATTTCACAGCAAGAAAATCAAATGACAATGATAACGATTTTGGATTTGGAGCTGACTATGAATTTGATTTACTAAAATTTAACACAATTAACAACCTTCTGAATTGATTCGTTTTCTCTATTTAATTTTTTCGATATTACTACTGTCCAGCTGTAAAAATGAAGATGTGAAAACTTCTGTTAATAGAATTGAACTAAACGCGGATTGGCAGTTTAGAAAATTAGGAGATTCTTTATGGTATCCTGCTAAAGTACCCGGTGTTGTACATACTGATCTCCTTAACAATAGACTAATTAATGACCCTTATTGGCGAAATAATGAATTGGATTTGCAATGGATTGAAAATGAAGACTGGGAATATCACACTACGATTAGCGTAGGCCAAGAAATTCTTGAGCGACAGCGAATTGAAATTAATTTTAAAGGACTAGATACTTACGCGAAAATTTATCTCAATGATAGCTTAATACTCGAAGCAAACAACATGTTCCAGACTTGGAAAATTGAAATTAAGGAGCTCTTAGAGCTAGGCAGTAACGATTTAACTATTGTATTCCTTTCCCCTATCCAAGTTAACAAATATCAATTAGATAGCCTTGGGTATGAACTCCCTGCCGGATGCGAAACAGTAGAGACAAAAGTTAGTCCGTTTACAAGAAAATCGGCCTATCATTTTGGCTGGGACTGGGGGCCCAGATTTGTAACTTGCGGTATTTGGAGACCTATAGAGCTTCTCATTAGTGATGATGGTCAAATAAACAACACACTAATTACTGTTGATGAAGTACATTCAAAATATGCAGTAGTTACTTATGAAATTGATTACCAAGCCCAAGGTCCTTATAATTTTGAAATACAAATTGATGACCGCATTTATCCCATTGCTACTACTAATCGGTCAAGGGCCAAATGCAAATTTACCGACACAATAACAGATCCAATTCTTTGGTGGCCTATTGGGCATGGTGA
>Ga0209406_1001931_pt1 | contig 14389 bp, 10 predicted proteins | sample COGITO_mtgs_1204_FD_184808 | JGI IMG/M metagenome (GOLD analysis project Ga0209406, IMG submission 184808) | Pelagic marine microbial communities from North Sea - COGITO_mtgs_120426 (SPAdes) (version 2) | ecosystem: Environmental > Aquatic > Marine > Epipelagic ...
CCCCTGACTCTACATATAGGTTTTTATTACCTACAGGTGGTTTTAATAAATGTCTATTGTCATCAATCCATTTTTGTAAATTAAAAGGTCTTTTTATTTCCATGAGTTTTATGATGATGAATTTGTTTCAATATATGCTATTTTTTATAACTCTTAATCGTTTAGAATTTATTTTGCCTCCTACTTTATAATGATTTTGTTCTTCCGCCATCTACAGGAAGATTAACTCCTGTAATATAACTAGCAGAATTACTAGCTAAAAACACTACTGCAGCAGCAGTTTCCTCAGGCTTCGCAAATCGTTTTGCTGGCACATAATTTTTCATAATTTCAGACATTTTCTCTACTGAAGTATTGGCAGCAGTTGCTTTTATTTTAATAATTTGATCTAAGCGCGCCGTATCTGTAAAACCTGGTAATACGTTATTCATGGTTATTCCAAATTCTGCAAGTTCAGCTGCCATTGTTTTTGACCAATTAGCCACTGCATTTCTTATCGTATTACTTACACCTAAACCCGGAATTGGCTCTTTAACAGAGGTTGAAATAATATTGATAATTCTTCCAAAACATTCTTTTTTCATAAATGGAACAACAGCTTGTGATAAAATTTGATTGACTAATACATGCATTTGAAATGCCGCCGTGAACTCCTCAACACTAGCATCTATAATTGCACCACTTTTTGGGCCACCCGTATTGTTAATCAAAATATGGAAGCTGTTATTAGTTGAAATTATATTCTTTATTTGATCAAGATCAGAAAAATCGGCCACTAAATATCCATGATGTTGTTTTCCGTTCTGGGGAAGATCATATAAAACCTCTTTTAAGGCTTTTTCATTTCTAGCCATTAAGGTTATATTTACGCCTTCTTTTGCCAAAGAAATTGCAGTCGCTCTTCCAATGCCTTGGGTACTCCCACACACAAGTGCATTTTTATTTTGTAATCCTAATTCCATTTCTATTCTTTGCGTATAAATTATTTATTAATTGTATTTAATACAGATATTTTTGGGTTCTGTAAAAAAGCGTAACGCCTCCAAACCACCTTCTCTACCAACGCCAGAATTTTTCATCCCTCCAAACGGCGTTCTTAAATCACGTAATAACCACGTATTTACCCAAACAATTCCTGCATCTAGTTGTTTAGATACTCTCATGGTTCTTTTTAAATCGTTTGTCCATAAAGTTGCAGACAATCCATAAGAAACATCATTCGCCATGGCTAAAACTTCACTTTCTTCGTTAAAAGGCATGATAGTTACCACAGGACCAAATATTTCTTCTTGATTTAGAATACAAGAATTATCATTTACCTCTATAATTGTTGGCTCTAAATAATATCCGTTTTCTGAACTTTCAACAGCTACTAAATTTCCTCCAAAAACCACTTTACCACCATATTGCTCTGCATTGTCTACATAGGATTTCACTTTATTTAAATGTGTTTTTGAAACCAAAGCACCTATATCTGTATTGTTATTAAAAGGAGATCCAACTTTTAATTTACATACAGCTGCTATAAAATCTGTTTTAAATTTTTGATAAATTGATGCCTCAACAAAAATTCTACTTCCACACAAACAAATTTGACCCTGGTTGGCAAATGAAGATCTAACTGTTGTCTGTAACATCTCATTATAATCACAATCTGAAAAAATAATAGCTGGGTTTTTTCCTCCAAGCTCTAGAGATAATTTTTTGAACATTGGCGCTGCAACTTTAGCAATATGCACCCCTGTTTTTGTTCCTCCTGTAAATGAAATTGCTTTAATATTTGGGTGTTCTACAATAGCTTGACCAGTTGTTGTGCCTAAGCCATGAATAATATTTAAAACGCCTTTTGGAAGCCCTGCTTCTGTAAGTATTTCCCCTAGTAGATAAGCGGTCATTGGAGTAATTTCACTTGGCTTTGCTACAACACAGTTTCCTGCTGCAATTGCTGGTGCAATTTTCCATGTAAATAAATACAAGGGTAAATTCCATGGCGAAATGCATCCCACTACTCCAATAGGTTGTCTGAGTGTAAAATTTATTGCATTTTGACCAACACTTTCATGAGCCTCTGAAGCAAACTGAGTAATAGCATTGGCAAAAAACTGAAAATTAGCAGATGCTCTAGGAATATCAATTGATTTTGCTACATGAATAGGCTTTCCATTATCTTTTGCCTCTGCCAGTGCCAGTTCAGGTAATTTTTCAATAATAAGCTTCGCGATTTTAGAAAGTATTTGTGATCTTTCATCTAAAGTGGTCTCAGACCAACTTTGAAAGGCAGTTTCTGCTGCTTTATATGCGATTTCTACATCTTGACTATTAGAGTCTGGAAGTTGTCCATACACTTCTCCTATTGATGGATTATAATTTTCAATCCAATTATTTGAAATAGGATTTACATACTCTCCATTGATGTAATTTTTAATTTTCATGCTAATTTCTATATCCAACTAAATAAAACATAATATCATATTAGTTATGTAGCTAAAAAAAGCTACTCGTTAAAACTGGTGTTTAGTAGAGAAAGGCAAATTTTAATTCCTTGTCTAATATTTCCAATTCGTATGTTTTCATTAGGATTGTGTTGATTGTTATCCATATTTACCATTGGAACAATGATCGCAGGTATCGCTAATTCATTAATAGCTGGTATAATGGGTACTGTACCTCCCATTGTTCTAATACTTACTGGTGCTTTCCCAAAAGTTTTCGTTAATGAACTTCTGAGTTTTTCTCCAAAAGGATCATTCAATGCTGTTCTAAAAGCATTCACCCCTGAATCCCCTTTAAAAGTTGCTATTTTAGCATAAGACAATCGCTCCTTATTTGTAGGTGCTCTATCCAACACTAAGTAGCCTTCAGCTTTGATATGTTTTTTAATTTTTTCTAACTGAATTTTACCGTCTGTCTCCTCAACCAAACGAACATCTATATGAGCTGTTGCATACTCAGGTATAATTGTTTTTAATTCTTTTCCCTTCCATGATGTTTCAATTTGTCGAATATTTAATGATGGATATTGAAGAGACTCTTGATAATTTCCACCAACACTTTCTTCTTTGAAAATCATCAAAGCATTGTTTATTGCTTCTTTTTTATCGGGTACAGATTTTAAAATATTTGACACCTCCTCTGAAATGCTTATCCCTTTATAATAATCGTCTATTAGTACTTTTCCATTTGCTGACTTCATGGAAGTTAACAATCTAGAAAGTCTAAATACTGGATTAGCAACATAATTTCCATAGTGACCACTATGTTGGGGTAATTTTGAACCATACGTGGTAATGCTACAACTGGCAATACCCCTACAACCAAAAGTTAATGTGGGTTGATTAGAATTATGAGCAGGACCATCCATAATAATCATGTAATCTGCTTTATAATTCTTCTTGTATTCTTGAAGTGTCGATAGGAAGCCGTTAGACCCATATTCCTCCTCTAAATCAAAAATAATTTTGATATTAAACTTTGGTGTTTGCTTTGAAGATTGTAATATTTCTAATGCAGATAGAAACATTAAAATAGGTGCCTTGTCATCTGCCGCTGCTCTACCAAAAATTCGCCAATCATCATTTATTTTTTCATCTATATTAGCCCATGAAATTTCATTCCAATCTCCTTTTTCATTTTGTTCTTTTAATACAGGAGTAAACGGATCTTCTTGATTCCAGCTTTTTGGATTTACACCCTGACCATCTAGATGAAAATAAAATAAAATTGTTTTAAACGTTGGATTGACAATTCGTTCAGCAAATAAAACGGGTAATGTTGAAGATTCTAAAGTTTTTAATTTAAAACCAACTTTACTATATTGTTGTTTCACCCAACTCACATTCTCATACATTTTTTGAATGTCTGAAGGCAGGTTAGGAATACTTACAAAAGTTCGATGTCTAGCGATTACCGAGTTTAGTTTACCATCGATGAGTTGATTCCAATTTTCTTGAGCAAGAATGGTAGTTGTCAGAAAAAAAATAATTAATACAAACGGTTTTTTCATAAATCACTATTTACTTTTTTATACGCTGTAACTTTTATTTCTACAACTAAGTCTGGATGCGGTAATTGATGAACGGCTACTGTAGTTCTTGTTGGGCCAGTCTCCTTTTCAAAAAATTCGCCATAAGCTTTATTATATCCAGCGAAATCATTCATAGAAACAAGAAAGGAGGAAACATCAACCACATCTTTTAAGCTAGCACCAACAGTCTGAAGGTTTTTATCAATATTTCTTAAAACTTCTCTTGTTTGTTCCTCTATATTTAATTCTTTGGTTCCCATTTCGTCTATAATGGCAACTCCAGCTATACTATTATCTGCTCTTCGAGAACTAGTCCCTGAAACAAAAATAAAATCTCCTACAACTTTTACATGAGGGTAGGCTCCTCTTGGTGACACTTTAGTATTCATTTTTTAATGCTATCAAATTATTGTACGACTTCATTTCTAGTAGATAAAAATTACACCAGCTAAAGCATAAATATACATAAGTTCATTTACAATTCAGTTAAGGATGTATTTGACTTTAATTTAAGCTATTCTAGAAGCTTATTTGTTTCTTCTTGTACTTTACGTAATATTTGATGCATTCGCTCTTTAGAGTGTTGTGAAGAGGAGGTATATAAAGAATTTTCCATCATTTTAAGTAAAACTTTATCCTGTGCTCTTCCTTTGGTCATGGCATCATGATATCCAATATCTTCATTGAAAGTAACCAAAGAATATTTGGAAAAATATTGGGTTGGAAAAAACTTTTCTAAGTTCATTTCAACAATTCTTTTTTCCTTAAATAATGGATTAGCTACATGATCACGCATTTCAAAATAATTATCAATGGCTAAATCAGCAATAGCATCTGTATCCGTTTTTCTTTGTTTTTGAAACTCTGAAAACACTCTTGACCAGTCACCCTCAAATTGATGTAACACACAATCCAAAACATATACATCTTCAAAAGAAGCATTCATTCCTTGCCCATAAAAAGGGACGATAGCGTGGCAGGAATCTCCAAGTAATAAGGTATTTCCTTTGTATGCCCATGGATAGCATTTAACAGTTCCTAATTTCCCCGTTGGATTATTTTCAAATTCTTTTACTATGTCTGGAATTAATGATAAGGTATCTGGAAAATCTTTTTCAAAAAATTCTGTGATTTTTTTTTCAGAAACAAGATTGTCAAAATTATATTCACCTTCAGAGTAACTTAAAAATAAGGTAACCGTAAAACTTCCATCCATATTTGGAAGTGCAATGAGCATGTAATCTCCTCGAGGCCAAATATGAAGATGTTCTTTACTTATGATGTGATTCCCATTTTTGTCTGCAGGGATTTCAAGTTCTTTATAACCATGTGATAAAAAATCTTGAGTTACGTCAAATTCTGGAAATTGTTTTTCATAGCTTTTTCGTAAAGAGGAGCCTGCCCCATCTGTCCCAAAAATAACAGTAGCTTCCTCTTTAAATTGTTGTTTAGAAGTTTGTGATTCAAAAGTTGCTATTTTAGCCTCTATGTCTATATGTAAGCATTTTGTGTTAAAAACTATGGTTACGTTTTGATGCTTCTCAGCCTCAGAAAGTAATAAACTGTTTAAGTTACCTCTCGAGATAGAATTGATACATTCCCCCGGTCTACCTGAATAATTTGACTCAAATGTATTAGACTTAGCGTCGTGCATCAAACGACCTTTCATTGGAATACATAATTCTTTAGCTTTATCCTCAACACCTGCCATACGAAGTGCTTTAAGGCCTCGATCAGACAGTGATAAATTAATCGATCTCCCTGCTGAAATATCAGATTCTCGTAAATCTGACCTACGCTCATAAACTACCACTTGATAGCCTCTTTGAGCCATTCTCAGTGCCAGTAAAGAACCGCATAAACCAGCTCCAACAATAAGTATTTTCTCTTTTTTATTCATCTACAATAGACTTTCTAAGGTTTTTACCATACAATACACATCTTCAAAACTTGTATACATTGGTACCGGTGCACATCTAATAACATCGGGTTCACGCCAATCTGTTATGATGTTATTCTCTGTTAATTTTTTATGAAGATTTTTATCTGCGTTTTTAACTTGCAAAGACAACTGACAGCCTCTTTCATTTGGATGAGTGGGTGTAATTATCTTGATGGTATCTGAAGCTATTTCATGAATAAGATACTCAAAGAAACCTGTTAATTTTTTTGATTTGTTGAGCAATGCACTCATCCCTACTTTATCAAAAATATCTAAGGATGCTTTAATGGCTGCCATTGATAAAATAGGAGGATTACTTAATTGCCAACCCTCTGCACCACTCATCACATCAAAAGGTTGCCGCATATTAAACCGTGTTTCTTTATTGTGATTCCACCAACCTGCAAATCTTGGTAAATCTTTTCTTTGTGCATGTTTTTCATGAACAAATAATCCTGACAAACTTCCAGGCCCAGAATTTAAATACTTATAGGTACACCAAGCTGCAAAATCTACACCACTATCATGGAGATTGGGTTGAATATTTCCCACTCCGTGAGCTAAATCTATCCCTACCATACATTTTTTTGCATGCCCTAATTCAGCAATTTTTTTGATATCCAAATATTGCCCTGTGTAATAATTAACTCCTCCAATTAACAACAAAGCTACATCATCACCCTGCGAATCAAGTATGGATTTCAAATCCTCTAATTCAAGTAATTCTTTTCCTTCTTTTGGTTTCCATTCTATAAGCGCTTCGTCTGGATCAAATCCATGAAAAGACAATTGCGACTGAACAGCATATCTATCTGATGGAAATGCGTCACTTTCAATAATTATTTTATACTTGGTTTTTGAAGGCTGATAAAAAGACACCATCAATAAATGAAGATTCGTTGTTAATGTATTCATAACAACTACTTCAATGGGTTTAGCTCCAACAATTTTTGCCATTTTATCGGTTAAAAGCTCATGATATGACAACCATGGGTTTTTAGCTTCAAAATGCCCTTCTACCCCAAAATTTGCCCAATCATCGAGCTCCTGATCAATATACTTAGAAGTAATTTTTGGCTGTAATCCTAAAGAATTCCCAGTAAAATAAAGCCATTCTTTTCCATGTTTATCTTTAGGAATATGAAATTCATTTCTAAGGTAAGAGATTGGATCTTCTTGATCTAATTGTTTTGCGTAGTCTAGTGAATTTTGGTAAGTCATTAAATAAAAAAACGATTGCTCTCAAAGATAGAACAATCATTTTTTAGAAAATAATTTTTATAAATTTTTTGATAAATTGGATCAATACAATACCCGAAACTTTATAGTCCCTTCAACGTCTTTTAGAGCTTTTATTACTTTCTTATTGTATTCTTTGTCTATGTCTGTAATTACATAACCAACTTTTGCATCTGTAGATAAAAACTGACCTGTAATATTTAACTCAAACTCAGCTAAAACCCTGTTAATATTTGCCATTACTCCTGGCACATTCTTATGAATATGTAAAAATCGATGGGCTTTTGTTTGTCTAGGTAATCTAATATTAGGAAAGTTTACCGCATCTACAGTATTTCCTGAGTTGATGTAAGCCATGATCTTGCCCGGGACAAAATCAGCAATATCCCGTTGAGCTTCCTCTGTACTACCACCAACATGTGGAGTTAATATAACATTGTTTAAGCCTTTTAAATCTGTATAATAATCACCATTAGCCCTAGGTTCTTCAGGGTAAACATCCACTGCTGCCCCAGCTAACTTCCCAGATTCTAGGGCTGCTTTGAGTGCTTTAATATTTACCACAAATCCTCTTGAAAGGTTTACTAAATAAGCACCATCTTTCATTTGAGCAAACTCATCTTCTCCTATAAAATCTTTATTCGCAGCATTGTCATCTATATGTAATGTAACTACATCTGAAAGAGCTAGCAAGTCTTTTAAATTATCAATCCTTGTTGCATTACCAAGAGCCAACTTATCTTCTACATCATAATAATACACATCCATCCCTAAAGCTTCAGCTAGGACAGATAGTTGCTTTCCAATATTTCCATAGCCAACTATTCCTAATTTCTTTCCCCTAACCTCTTTAGAACCTTGAGCTGTTTTATTCCATTGTCCGTTGTGTAACTCTGTACTCCTCTGAAAGACAGAACGCATTAACATAATTATTTCACCGATAGCTAATTCTACTACTGAACGTGTGTTGCTGTATGGCGCATTGAAAACCGTAATTCCATTTTCTTTACATGCCTCCAAATCTATTTGTTTAGTACCAATACAAAAAGCACCTACACTCATTAATTTAGTGGCAGACTCCACTACTTTTTTTGTCACCTGAGTTTTCGAACGAATACCCAAAACATGAACTCCATCTAGCTTTTTTATAAGTTCTTCCTCAGACAAACTTGTTGCAACCGTTTCAACAGTAAAGCCATCACCTGATAATTTCTTAAAAGCATCTGGATGTACGTTTTCTAATAATAAAATTTTGATTCTATTTTTTGGATAAGAAATATTTCTAGGAAGTTTGTTTACATATAAAAATTCATCAAAATTTGGAGTAATGTGATCTGCATTTTTAATAGTTTTCTCTCTAGAAACATTTTCTGTGTACGCAAAAAAAGTATCAGCTACACCTGCCTCTTTTGTAACATAATCACTATATCCATCACCAATAACTTGAATCTCTCCTTCTAATTTAAGATCTTTTAAACATTGAATTTTTCCATTATGGGTAGACAAAACATTTTTAGCATCAAAACCAACAATCACCTCATTTTCATCATACTCGAATGTATTGGCATAAACTCTTTCCGAAGGAATATTATAATCCTTTACAATGTCATCTATAAATTCTTTGAAACCACAAGAAATAACATAGATATCATCAGAGAATTTCTGAAAAAACTCTTTATTTCTTTCTATAGAAACAGAAACCTTTTTACGAAGATGACTGATCAATATTGGTAAATCTGATTTTTTTGCATTTAAAAGTTTAATTCTTTGCTCCAATGATTCTGTGAAAGAAATTTTTCCATCAATTCCTAAATTCGTAATGTCGATGATGTCCTCAATAATCTGATCTTTATCAGGATTATTTACTAAGGTAATTTCAGCCAATACATCTAGAGCTTCAACACTAGTGAGTGTACTATCAAAATCAAATACAAAATTTCTTTTTGTCTGAATCATGTTTATGTTTTCTATGGTCTAAATTTACAAAATGAAGTGCTATAATCTAATTTTTGAATTAACTTTTTACTACAACGTTTTCACAAACTAAAATTATAATATTACAATTAAAATCCACCATAAAATTGGAAGAGATTCTACCCAAAATGAACTGTAAAATTTAGATTGACTTTGAGAAGATCGCATCAATAGAAATAGTAATATGAAACAGATGAACAAAAAAATGTTTTTATTGGAAAATGATGTCGTTATCAAAAATTCCATGGTAAGTGAAAAAAGCAATAGTACAAAACCTACTTTTTTTGTTTTTTCAATTCCAATTTTCTGAGGCAAAGTTTTTAAATTTTTAAAATCCAATTGCATGTCTCTAATTTCAAACGGAAGAATTAAAACTAGAATAAATAGCATACGTTGAACAAAGAGTAACACTAGGCTATAATCTTGTTGATGTTCACTAACAATAATAGGGATCGTAGTTGTAACTCCTGACCATACAAAAGCAACTAAAAATATTTTTAAATAGCTCACTCTCCTTAAATTTTTTTGAAAACCTCCTAAAAAAGGAACAACATAAACAATGGTTAATAGCCCAAATGGAATAAAATAAAGCAAGGTAGTTGTGGTTAACTTTGAACCATAATATACCAACAAACAAAAACACAAAAATGAGAAAACCTGAATTAACCGCATACTTTTGGTTAGGCTTCTATGGTAAAATTTAGCTACTCCAGCATACTTTATAAAGTTGTATCCAGTTATGGTTGCATAAAAAATAAAATAATCTAAGTTTTCATTATAAGATAACTGAAAATATGATTCCGTAATTCGTACCAAAGAATATACAGCTAAAGCAACATGTATACTCGAATTTACATAAAAATTTAGCAGTAGTTTAACGAAACCCATAGCAACAAAATTAAGGATTCTTTTATCAACAATTTAATGTTAATGAATTGATTGTTTTTTGGCTTTTTGTTAATGAAATAATATCTCATTTTTTGCTATTTTTGTATAAACTTTTTTAATGTTAAATTAATGAATACTACTTCATTCCAAAAAAGACATATTGGACCCAATAAAACAGATGAAAAGCAAATGCTTAAATCTATTGGTCTAAACAGTTTAGACGAGTTAATCAATGAAACTATTCCAGAAGATATTCGTTTAAAAGGTTCATTAAATTTAGATGCTCCCATGAGTGAATACGAATATCTAAATCATATCGAGGAACTTTCAAAAAAAAATAAAGTTTTTAAAAGTTATATCGGTTTGGGATATCATGAAGCTATAGTTCCTAGCGTAATAAAAAGAAATATTTTAGAAAATCCAGGATGGTATACTGCATACACCCCTTACCAAGCTGAAATAGCTCAAGGAAGATTAGAGGCCTTGTTGAATTTTCAAACAATGATATGTGATTTAACAGGAATGGAATTAGCAAACGCATCTTTACTAGATGAATCTACAGCTGCTGCTGAAGCCATGGCGTTGTTATACGATGTTCGAGAAAGATCACAAAAAAAAGCAAACATAAATAAGTTTTTTGTTTCGGAAGAAATACTGCCTCAAACTTTATCAGTCTTAAAAACTAGAGCCATTCCTATTGGTGTTGAACTTGTAGTTGGAAATCATGAAGAATTTAATTTTTCTGATGAATATTATGGTGCTATTGTTCAATACCCTGGTAAACATGGTCAAATTTTTGATTACACAAGTTTTATAGGAAAAGCGAATGCTAATAATATTAAAGTTGCTGTAGCTGCTGATATTTTGTCACTAGTTAAATTAAAAGCACCTGCAGAGTTCGGAGCCGATGTTGTTGTTGGAACAACTCAACGTTTTGGAATCCCTTTAGGCTATGGAGGGCCTCATGCAGGATATTTTGCAACAAAATCTGCATACAAAAGAAGTATACCCGGAAGAATTATTGGAGTTACTAAAGATAGAAATGAGAACCGTGCATTGCGCATGGCTCTGCAGACCAGAGAACAACACATAAAGAGAGAAAAAGCAACTTCAAATATTTGTACTGCTCAAGTTTTACTTGCAGTAATGGCTGGAATGTATGCTACTTTCCATGGTAAAGATGGAATTCAGTTCATTGCAAACGCTGTGCACAGAAGCACCACCACTTTAGCAAGTGCATTGAACAATATTGGGTTCACACAAATCAATTCTCATTACTTTGATACCATTACAATCAAAGTAGATGCCATTGTTTTAAAAGAGATTGCTGAAGCTCACAAAATCAATTTTAATTACATAGATAATAACACCATATCTATCTCAATAAATGAAACTGTTGGGTTAAAAGAGATTAATGCCATTCTGAATACTTTTACTGAAGCATTTAAACTAGCTAAAATAACTGTGACTGAGTTCTTAGACATAGATACTATTCCAGATTTAGCAAAGAGGAATACACCTTTTTTAGAAAATGAAATTTTTAACTCATTTCAATCAGAAACTGAAATGATGCGTTACATCAAAAGACTTGAGCGAAAAGACTTGGCATTAAACCATTCTATGATTTCTCTTGGTTCTTGTACTATGAAATTAAATGCAGCCACTGAAATGCTTCCTCTTAGTCATGCTAACTGGGGGAATATTCACCCTTTTGTTCCACTTAACCAAGCAGAGGGGTATCAAATAGTACTAAATAAATTAGAACAACAGCTCAATGAAATTACCGGTTTTGCAGGAACTTCTTTACAACCAAATTCTGGTGCTCAAGGAGAATTTGCTGGTTTAATGACCATAAGGGCTTATCATAAAAACAATGGAGATCATCATAGAAATATTTGCTTAATACCGGCCTCTGCTCACGGTACCAACCCTGCTTCTGCAGTAATGGCCGGAATGAAAGTTGTGGTCACTAAGACAGCAGATAACGGGAATATTGATGTTAACGACTTAAGAGAAAAAGCACTCAAACATAAAGATAATTTGGCTGCCTTAATGGTTACATATCCTTCTACACATGGAGTTTTTGAGAGCGCTATTAAAGAAATTACACAAATTATTCATGATTATGGCGGTCAAGTATATATGGATGGTGCAAATATGAATGCTCAAGTAGGCTTAACTAATCCTGCAACCATTGGTGCAGATGTTTGTCATCTAAACTTACACAAAACATTTGCAATACCTCATGGTGGTGGTGGACCTGGAGTTGGCCCCATCTGTGTAGCTCCTCAGTTGGTTCCGTTTTTACCAACCAACCCATTAATTCCAACAGGTGGCGAAAAAGCAATTACTTCAATATCTGGAGCGCCCTGGGGAAGTGCATTAGCTTGTCTAATTTCTTATGGTTACATTTCCATGTTAGGTGCAAAAGGAGTAACAGACTCTACTAAAATTGCTATTTTAAATGCAAACTACATTAAAGAAAGATTAGATGGTCATTACCCAACTTTATATACAGGAGAAATGGGAAGAGCAGCTCACGAAATGATTATAGACTGTCGCGATTTTAAAGAAAATGGAATTGAAGTAGTGGATATCGCAAAACGATTAATGGATTATGGCTTCCATGCACCAACAGTATCATTTCCTGTTGCAGGAACCATGATGATTGAACCCACTGAATCTGAAAATATAAATGAATTGGATCGTTTTTGTGAAGCTATGATTTCAATCAGAAAAGAGATTGCATTTGCCGTAAAAGATGAACCAAATAATGTGCTTAAAAACGCACCACACACCATGGCAATGATTACTGCAGATGAATGGGATTTCCCTTATTCTAGAAAAGAAGCAGCATTTCCTTTAGCTTTTGTTCATGATAATAAATTTTGGCCAACTGTGAGAAGAGTAGATGAGGCTTTTGGAGACAGAAACTTAATCTGTTCTTGTAATCCTATTGAAGACTACATGGAAGCTTAATAAAATGAAAGTTCTAAAATAAAAAAGCCTCGACATAGTCGAGGCTTTTTTTTATGATGTTTAAAATGATTACTTTTTAAATTTTGCATATTTGGTCTTGAACTTATCAATACGACCTGCAGTATCTACTAATTTAGACTTACCAGTATAAAATGGATGAGATGTTCTAGAGATCTCTAATTTTATTAAAGGATACTCAACACCATCAACCTCTAAAGTTTCTTTAGTATTGGCAGTAGAACGTGTTAAAAAAACATCTTCGTTAGACATATCTTTAAATGCTACCATTCTGTAATTTTCTGGATGTATTCCTTTTTTCATGTTTACTATCTTTAAATATTCTTCTCTTTAGTTAAACTAGGAGTAAAGTTGGTAAAGCTTTCCTCTGTAATTTGTCAAAAAAACGTATTTATCCTTTTGAGGTCGCAAATTTAACCATATTTTTCAATTTACAAACAAATAAATTGTTTTATTTGTATAAAATTACTCATATGAAAACCATCAATAAAATTTCTTTTCTAATACTTTCAATTATTATGTTTGCTTCATGTGAGTCTGAATATAAGCTGTACATAAAAGCTCCCAGCAAAGCCATACTTGAAGATAAAATAACAATTAATTTGTCTGAAGAAAACAACTTCCCTGTAGATGAAGTAACTTTTTTTGTAAACGGTAAAGAAGTTACCACCAACAACACATCATTTATTTTAGATACTAAAAACTATGGGACAGGAAAATTAATTATTTCTGCAATGGTAGCCTATGGAGATCAGAAAAGTAAACGAGTTAATAAATCTGTTGAAATACTTTCTAATGTTCCATTTACATCCTATGATTTCAAAATTCTCAACACTTACCCTCATGATAGTAATGCATATACTCAAGGCCTAGAATATTATAATGGTTTCTTATATGAAACAACAGGGCAGTATGGAAAATCATCCCTCAGAAAAGTGGAATTAAAAACTGGTAAAGTTTTACAAAAAACAGAGCTCAATAAAAGGTATTTTGGTGAAGGAATGACCATTTTTAATGATAAAATATTTTTCTTAACATGGAAAGCTAATAAAGGTTTTACTTATAATCTTGAAACATTAGAACTTGAAAATGAATTTTCATACAATAAGAGTAAAGAGGGATGGGGTTTAACACATTCAAAAAATGAATTAATAAAATCTGATGGAACAAGTAAAATTTGGTTTCTTGATCCTTATACACAGAAAGAAAAAAGGTATATTGAAGCCTACACTAACAAGCAAAGTCTTAATAAATTAAATGAATTAGAATTTATTAATGGAAAAATCTATGCTAATTATTGGCAAAAACCATTAATTGCAATCATT
>Ga0209406_1001947_pt1 | contig 14316 bp, 10 predicted proteins | sample COGITO_mtgs_1204_FD_184808 | JGI IMG/M metagenome (GOLD analysis project Ga0209406, IMG submission 184808) | Pelagic marine microbial communities from North Sea - COGITO_mtgs_120426 (SPAdes) (version 2) | ecosystem: Environmental > Aquatic > Marine > Epipelagic ...
TTTCTGTCCCTCCACGCTTTGACATTTCCTGCTCTCCTCCTAATTGCACACTGATTGGTTCTTTACTTGCAAACCATCCAACGCCCTTAGGACCTGAAAACTTGTGCGCACTGACAGAAAAAGAGGAGCATAGATCAAAACCATCACTGGGTAATTTACCAATCCATTGAGTCGCATCACAGTGAAAGAAAACACCTTTTGAAAAACAAATCTCTGCCAACTCTTTCCATGGTTGAAGGACGCCAGTTTCATTATTTGCTGCCATAAGAGAAACAAAACAAATATTATTTTCACTCAAAAGATTCTCAATATTTTCAAGCACCACCCTTCCCTCCTGATCAATGGGAAGGTATCTTATTTTGTCCTTAAACCAATACCTTGCAGGTTCAAGAATGCTGGGGTGTTCAAAAGGTGAAACGAGGCAGCATAAACCAGCATTCGCTTGGGTCGCAAAATGAGCAAACACTCCATTATTTGCCTCCGTTGCACCAGAGGTAAAAATAATTTCTTCTTTTTTTAATCCAAGATCTTTCGCCAATTCTTCCCGGTCTAATTCCATCCTCGCACGAATTCGGGCACTCGACCGGTAGGGAGAAGATGGATTATGCCAATCTTCCGCAAGTGCCCTGCGATAAACCTCTAAAGCATTTTCGCTAATCGAAGTGGTCGCGTTGTTATCAAAATACGCCATTTCAACACTCATTAACTAACGAGAAGGCGGAATTGAGGGAATTACTAAAACTTGGCCTAACTTTAAACTATCCTTACTCGGCAGAGATTTTCGATTGGCTTGAAATATTCGATCAATATGGGAGGAATCCCCGTAAAGTTTCCTACTAATTGCATATAAACTATCCCCTTGTTGTACGGTATAGGTTCGTGCTCGAACAGTGGGACTGGTCTTTGGCTTGGGAGGAAGTGCAATGGGTAGTCTGGGTGTAACATTTTCTGACTTGGTAGTACTAATCTGTCTCGAATTTAATGGAAGCCCTTGACTTGCCCGAAGGTCTGCGATCTCTCTTGTTAATCGATCATTTTCTTTTTTTAATGATAACGAATCGAGTAGGTCAGAATAAGGTTCGCCGGGAAGTTCTCGAATGATTTCATGCTCTGCAGTTACAATTAATTGCCTAACCTTTGGTGCTTCTCGTGACTCGTTTTCAAGTAAGAGAAATCTTCTAAAATGATAAATTGCAGCAATTGGATCTTTTCGGGAGTCAAGTGTTAGAAATAACCGGCCGGCCTCAAGGTGAGAATTGGGAGAATTCATCGCTCGACGGGTAACAGAGAGGAACTCGTCTAATGCCTCTTCCTCTTTTCCTACTTTTAAGAAGGAACGACCGCGTTGAAACGCTGCATCTTCTTCCTCATCCACTATTGGACCACTTTGACTGCATGCCCCCACAAGAAGTGTGAGTAAGATAATGTTTAAAAATTTACAAAAATAATCTCTCATTTATTCTCCAATATAACTAAAGATAAGCGTTCGTGAATGAGGGGCACTGCGATGTTCCCACAAAAAAAGCCCCTGCCAAGTACCGAGATCAAGCCTACCATTTGTAAATGGGATAGTTTCACTCGTTCGGGTTAAAGCCATCTTTACATGGGAAGGCATATCATCTGGACCTTCTAGTGTATGAACAAAGTCAGGATAATCTTCCGGCACAAGGTTCTCCATGAAATTTTCCAAATCCAATCGAGCAGTCGGGTCCGCATTCTCCATTAGTACAAGACTACAACTAGTGTGTCGGACAAAAACTGAAACGACGCCATCGGAAAGACCTGAATCATTTAACCCAAGTTCTACCTCTTCGGTAATTTCATATGTTCCTTTTCCTTTTGTTTTGTAGTTCCAATCTTTTTTATACACTGCCATTTTAAAAGAATACTTTCCCTTTTCTAGAAAAGGAAAATACTTTTGGCAAGGGTTGAGAGTGAAGAATGAGATAATGACTTACTTTAACTCTTTCTGCTCAACTTCAATAAACATTGAAAAGAGATTTTTTAAGCTTCATTGGCTTTACGATTAACAGCGAAGTTCCGTTTCTGAATTCAACCATGCACGCAACGAATGGATTAGGTTTAAAACTAACTCCTTTTTAGGGTCTTGTTTCGCTAATGAAGTAATCAACACAAAGGTTGCTAGTTCTTTTTCTTTCTGTTCAAGGTTTGCTAACCAATCTTGCTTGACTGGTAATCCTTCTAGCCTTCCAAACTGAAATAGTGTCTTAAGCCAAATTAAAGTCGGATCTAATCCTTTTTGCAATGCGGTAAGAGAACGAATAAAAAGGGTTCCAAAAGGCAAAGTGTCCTGAAGGTGAGAACCATTGTCCAAAAATAAACGAGCGAGGGAAGAGGCCACTTGAAAGCGAAAGTGATTGTGTGCGATTTCCGGCCTCTTGGATAAGATTTGGAAATCCTTTACAAATGGAAGTCCTTGACCATCGCTCGATTGCCTGGTGACCAATTCAACCTCATCAAAAAGGTCGGGGGGCGGTTGAGAAAGTACCTTTTTACTCAGCCGAAATAAGACGACTCGCAAGCCATACCGTCCAGAGAATAATGATATTCGAAGATGTGACTCGCCCGTTTCGACTCGGTCAAGTATCGTGCCCTCCATTGCTTGGACAGGAGACGGCATCGCAATTTAATCCTTAGAAACAGGAGGTTTCTTCGTGGTTTTGCGGGTTCCAGAACGAGGAGTATTTTTCTTCGACGGGCTACTCTTTTTGGACGGCGAAGGTTTTTGCTCTTCCTCCTCTTTTAATGCTTTGACGGTGGAGGGTGGGATAACAGCGCCTCCAGAAATTAACATCTTCATCCCATCACCCACTGAAATACTCAATCGGTAAATATCTTCGGGAGGAAGCATAAGTAGAAATCCACTTGTGGGGTTGGGAGTAGTGGGCACAAAAACATTAGTCAGTGGTTTCCCAATTACTTCAACAGTCTCCCCCGATGCATCGTTGGTTAAAAAACCGAGCACATAGCAGTCAGGTCTGGGATACTCAACCAGTACCACTTCTTTAAAAACGGCTCGATTTTCTTTCCCAAAAGTTTCCACGATCTGCTTAACCGAGTGGTAGACAGTATTAATAAAGGGTACTTTTCCCAGTACTTTTTCAGCCGATGAAATAAAAAACTTCCCTAATACATAATTAGATAAAAAACCAAGGATGGTTAATGATAACACCCCCACAATTAACCCCAACAATCCAAGTAAGGATTCAAGTCCAAAGAAAAAACTTTCCTCTCCTAAGCCCAACTGGCTAAACAATCGAGTAACCGGCTCCTTAAAAAGGTTTAATAAAAAATCGAGAACAAATATTGTTGTTCCCAGGGGTAAGAAAATAAGTAATCCAGTAAGAAATGCGTTCCGGAACTTTCTCGAGAATGGTGCGATTTTAGTTGTCACTTCTCTTCGCTAAACCTCAAAAGATTGGGGTGCGAGAAGAAAATTAGGCCAAAGCGAATCTTTCTCAACAATAGCCAATGCATTTGCCTCCTCAATACGCATATTTTTTCGATCGGTGTCATTCCGGTCATCAAACCCAACAAGGTGTAACCAACCGTGGATTAAATAAAGGCTGAGTTCTTTCTTTAGAGTCAGATCACGGCTTTCTGCCTCTTCTCTCGCTTGGTCCACTGACACACATATTTCACCCACCATTTCATTTTCAGGATCTGCGGGAAAAGTAATTACATCGGTAGGACGATAATCCTGAAGAAAATCACCGTGAAGCTTTGAATGTTCGGCTTTATTTAAAAAAGCTACTGAAAGCACGCCATTCGACATATTTTCGTGAATTAAAAAAATTCGTTGAAAAAACTTATTTAACTTATCCTCAGTATATGAAAGTGCAGGATGTAAATTGGTATACTCGATCGTGATCAAAATTTTATCATTTTTTTGATTGATCACTAAAAGGGGACGAACTATCACGGCCCGGAGACTTTGCATTCTTTTCTTCCTCAGGATATTCAATTCGAGTATGAAGCATATTCAACGTGGTTTTGATAAAACTTTTTTTGATTTTAGCGACCTCCTCCAGGGTTAAAGGGCATTCATCTAATTGCCTGTCTTCCAACCGGTCATGGAAAATACTTTCTAGTAATTCTTCCACACTATGCTGAGTAACTTTAGGCAGACTTCTGGCAGCAGCCTCTACCGAATCAGCAAAGAAAATAATCGCGCTTTCCTTAAAGCGGGGCTTGGGGCCATCATAGCGATAAGTGGACTCATCGGGTTCTTCGGTATCAAGTTCCCCATAAGGCAGTTTTTCCTGTTTAATTTTTTGCTTCGCCTGGTGGTAAAAGTATTTCACCAGCGTGGTCCCGTGGTGTTGCCTAATCACATCTCTAAAAATCTTGGGCAGTCCACTTTCCCTTGCCATTTCAATCCCTTCTTTCACGTGGCTTTTTATGATTAAAGCACTCATGGCGGGATTCTGCCTATTGTGGGGGTTTCCGAATTCACCTTGATTCTCAGTAAAATAATGAGGCTGCGCCATCTTTCCGATATCATGAAATAGAGAACATGCTCTACATAAAATTGGATTTGCACCTACCGCAACAGCCGCATTTTCCGACAAATTAGCCACCATTAAGCTATGGTGATAGGTACCCGGGGCTTCGACCTGCATTTTACGAAGAAGCGGATGATTAAAATCAGTTAACTCAAATAAAGTAGCATCGGTCGCAACTTTAAAAATGTGCTCAATTAAGGGCATTGCAGTGAGCACAAGACCACCGGTGAGAACTCCCATTACTAGTGATGCCAACGCATGATTAACCGAAGCTACCCCCCATCCTCCCGAGGCAAAGCCAATACCGAGTGCTAAAATCGCCCCCGTTAATCCCGCCATAGCTCCTGCCTTGAGAGCACTTCCCCGAAGCCTGATTTCCCGGCAGAAAAAAGCACCGACCAAACCCGCACTTAAAGAAATCGCCAAAGCTTCAATCCCTGCATTTTGCATCGTAGCGTGAAAGATACTCGTCATCAGGGCCGATAGTGCAGCCATTCTCGGTCCCACAGTAATCATCACGATCATCGGTGCAAAAGCAATCGGGATGAGGTAAGGAATTAAGCCGATCAATATAGTGTTTCCCCCAAACAGATCCGTGGATCCCAATTCTAATATTAGCCTGGACAAACATAAATTGGAAAGTATCGCCACTGCCACGATAGTAGAACGGATAGTATCTCTCCAAAAATTAGGCAGTACCAAACTGATGTAAAAAATGGCAATAAGGAAGGTTCCTGCAGTAATAAAGATTCTCTTGGGCAAGAGGTCTCGGTCTTCCACAGTGAGGGAAAGAAATTCTCCAAACTTTTCTAAGTCACTTTCGGTTAATTTACTCCCTTTCTTAAGTATGACATCGCCCTCCTGCACCATCACCACAGGTTGCTCCATCTCGGCGATGGCACGATTTTGTGCAGCTGTGGTTGCTTCACGATCGATATCTCGTAAGAAAAGACCTTTTTTGACAAATACCGAAAGATTACCCGCAAGTTCATTACGGAACTGTTGAGCGGAAAAAGAGGCATTTTCATCTACGCTCTCAATAAAGTCTTCCAGTAACAATCCGGTCTCTGGAAAGGGGCCATCATTGCTTAAATGTTCTTTTAATTTATTTAAATAAAGGGAAAGTTCGGGGAAATCAGGAGCCAAACTCTCTGCATCAAGATTAAATCGCAAACCGTTTTGTATGCCTTCGATCACAATAAGGTTATTGGATAGATTCACCATCGTATTATTGATTAAAAGAGTAGCATTCGCCTCGGAATGAAATTTCTGGTCGACAGAGGGAAACTTGACCACTCCAGTTAGATGAAGTTTACCGAGAAGCTCCTTAATAATCTCGAAAAACGAGGATGGATCAGAAAAGTTACGCCATAAAAAAAGACCATCCAGTTCAGCTTGACTCACATTGAGATTAAAATTGGCCTCTAATTCATCCCGCAAGGATTCTCGTGCGATAACCTGGCTTTCCAAATCCATTGAACTCAGTAAAACGAGCCCTTCCTCTAAACGAATCATCGCTTTTTTAAAACTTTCCTCGCCCGCAATATTCTGAGAAAACTCACGGGGAGTACTGCTACGAATCCATTCTTCCGCGTCCCTTCTTCTAATTTCACTCTGAAAAGAAAAAGCACGATCTGAATAAACATTCTCAGGTGCCACTTCCCCCAATGAGCGCAATCCAGGTGGATCTTGTCCAACGAAACAGATAAAAACAATGGAGGTGGCAAAAATCAGAGTAAAAAATACTTGCTTTCCCACATTCTCCCAAACTCCTCGAATCCCAGATGACAATTTTAAATCCTCGCTCCCCTCCTTCAGGCTTTTCCTTCTACGGGCGAGCTTGCGGCCATTCTTTTTTCGTAAAGGTTTTTTTTCTTCCATTACAATTACAGGAATTTAGCATTCAGGCTTTTCATAAGCCGAGATTATTTTACTCACGAGCGGATGCCGAACTACATCTCGATGATCAAATTGATGAAAATATACTCCATCTACATTCGAAAGCGTTTTGTGGGCTTCCACTAATCCAGATTCCTGCTTGGATGGAAGGTCAATCTGTGTGACATCTCCAGTTACCACCATTTTACTGCCTTCCCCCAATCGAGTCAAAAACATCATCATTTGAGAACGAGTTGTGTTTTGAGCTTCGTCAAGGAGTGCAAAGCATTTCCCCAGTGTGCGTCCCCGCATGTAGGCAAGCGGAGCAATTTCAACCACTCCAGTTTCAATTAATTTACGAGCCTCAATGGGACCAAGTACTTCATCCATTGCATCGTAGAGGGGTCTTAAGTAAGGTAACAATTTTTCCTCTAAGTCACCCGGTAAGAAACCGAGAGCTTCTCCCGCTTCTACAGCAGGTCGGGCAAGAACAATGCGCTGCACATCTCCTCTCAACAATGCATCTAGTGCTAATATCATAGCGAGGAAAGTCTTTCCGGTACCAGCGGGACCGATCCCAAAGACAAGGTCATGTTTAATAATCAAATCTAAAAAGTGTCTCTGACTAAGATTACGAGGAACAATCGAAGTTTTTCTTATCTTTAAAACCAATGGTTTTGAAAGTAATTCGCGAAGTTCCTTGGATTGACCAGTTGCAATTTTTTCTAAAAAACGAATAAAATCGGCTCCTCTCGGTATAAAACCCTGTTCTTGTCCGATTTGGAGAAGAGAAAATAACTCTTCGCATTGATTGACGCCCTGCTCATCACCACTTATCTGAAGCGAAGAACCTCGAGCAACTAAATGAACACTTAGACTCTTTTCAATGGATCTTAAGTTTTTCGGCTTTTCTTCGTAGAGCTTGTGAAAATCTCTTTCTGAATCAAATTCTAAGGTACTTTCAGCCATGAAAATTAGAGGACATAAAAATGATCAACTGAGATCATAAAGGATGCTTTTTCGGAACGATCAAAGACCAATTTAGCTCACGAGAAAAGCGAGAAAAAAAGTGACGAATGATTGTGGGGAAGAGAAATTCATGGAAATCGTAATTGAGAAATTACAATACATTACCTGCATAACCAATCGCAAGTCTTGAATAAAGAGTTAAAAACGATTCAAGTTGCCAATCAAACCAGTTACCTTTTGTGACATTGGATGAATATAATAAAAAATCATAAATGAATGTTCTTTTTGTTAGTCCCGAAGTGGGTCCATTAGTACGAGCGGGTGGACTAGGAGATGTAGTCGGGGCACTTCCACTTGCCCTTCGCCAATTGGGAGTGGATGTAAGAGTTCTCTGTCCATTGCACAGGGAATGCAAGCACTTGGATTCTAAGTTATTACCCACTACCATTACTCTTAAATTTGGATTCAAATCATATTTATTTCAATTTTTTGAAACAAGGCTTGGCGATTCAGATATTCCCGTCTATCTGCTCGAAAATAAATTTCTTTTTGACCGTCCAGGAATTTATGCCGATGAAAATGGCGATTATATTGACAACCCGCTCCGTTGTTTTGCCTTAAGTAAAGCGGCATTATCCATAGAAAAGGCGACCGGTTGGAGACCCGATATTTTTCACGCCCACGATTGGATGGCGGCGCCTTTACCTGCCTACTTAAATGCTCAATCATCCCCCAAAAGAAAGTCTCGATCGGTTCTCACCATTCATAATTTGGAACATCAGGGTTCATTTCCAGAAAAAACTTTTTCACTTTCAGGTCTTCCGAGCATATTTGGCGGAATTGAAGGTTTTAATCATTACAATGCAATGAACCTCTTAAAAGGAGGTATTCAGCATGCAGACAAGATCACCACGGTGAGTCCCAGTTATTCAGAAGAAATACGTACTCCACATTATGGTCAGGGCCTTGAAACTTCTTTGCAATACAGAGGTGCCGATCTGATCGGTATTTTAAACGGAATCGATGAAAATAGTTGGAATCCAGAGACTGACATTGCCCTAAAACATACGATCAATCCAGCCGAACCAGAAAAGGGGAAACGAGCCAACAAAATCGCCCTGCTTCAAGAAATGAATTTACAATTTGATGAGAAAACCTCTGTTTTTGGAGCAGTCTCTAGATTGTACCATCAAAAAGGCTTGGATTTATTAGTGGACTCTCTTCCCGATCTCTTCGCCACACACAGAAACTTTCAATTTATCTTACTCGGTAGTGGAGATAAAAATGAAGAAAACAGATTCAAAAAACTGGCCGAACAATTCCCGCAAAACATTAGTGTTTTTATTGGGTTTGATGATGGACTTGCCCGCAGAATATTTGCGGGTTCTGATTTCTTTTTAATGCCCAGTCGGTTCGAGCCCTGTGGACTAGCGCAACAGTATGCTATGAGATATGGCACCATCCCGGTCGCTCGCAAAACAGGAGGCCTTGCAGACACAATCGTAGACCTATCAAGTAACCAGTCTTCCACTCCCAATGGATTTCTTTTCGAAGAATGCACATCCGCATCACTCAGTGAAGTTATTAACAGAGCTTTAGTACTCTTTAACAATGCAAATTCTTTCCGGCAAATCCGAAAAAATGCAATTGAGAACCCTTGTTCATGGGATTTAGCGGCCAAAAAATACACCGAAGTATATGACTGGGCATTGCGCGAAGATTTGCATGGGTAAGTCTGTGTGTATAACTTTCTTCTAAAATCAAGGGTTTCCCCTTGCGAACTAACATCTAGAAAAATTAAAATGTAGCATTTATTTTGTAATTTCTCTCTCTATTTATGATCTCTAACGGCCCTGCACGAACATTCACCCGAAATGCGGTGGAAGCATGGCTATTTCGTCTCTCCGAATGTGATTGGGAAAAATTCATAAATAAAGATCATCTTAAAATCGGCCGATCCTTTTATCGAGAAGGCACTCTTTCCTCACTTGATATCCAAACAAGTCAAATCATTGTGACCCGCAAGGTGAATCGGGTAGAAACCTATTCCGTGATTGAATGGAACGAGCAAAGACCTGAAATTCGAACCTCTTCCCCCGACGATACACTCGGAATCGCCCTCGGAACCGCCGGCCTTTATGAAATTGAAGAATTGGTGGCCGAGATCCATGAGGAAGATCCTCTTCTTGAACAACTCACTCCCTCGGAGGTGGAGATACCGAAGGAACCAGAAGAACTCGAAGAAGAACCTGCTCCTAAACCCACCTCTACTAAGAAGCAGGCACCTACTCTTATTCCAATCACTGTCTTAATCGAGGTCTCAACTTCTAAAGGGTTAACGGCAACCCCACTATGGCAGATATCAAAAAAGAATCAACAGCGAGCCTATGGTTTGCCCATTACCTCGAAGCTTGAAAATACTGACCGCCCCACCCTAATGAACTTCGTTGCAGAAGCGGGGAGAAAAGGTTTTTTGTTTGAAAAAACCAAAGGCCTCTTTCGGCTAAAAGATTGGAAAAATGTAGCCTTATTTGCAGAAGAAGTCCTACCCCATTGGGAGAGAAGCTTTACTCTTCAATTTGAAGGGGATGCCAAATTACTTCGGCATGGGCAAAGAAAACTGAGCTGGGAAATTGAGGCACGGAGTAATAATGAGCAGGAAATGACTCTTCGAGAAAGCTTTCAGCTTGGCACTCTTCGCCTCGGAAGTGAACATACTAGGAAAATTGCAAGAGCTCGAAACGGAACGACATATATTAGAGGTCATGGATTGGTTCGTCTCGACCAAGACCAACTGGAAGACTTTGAATGGTGGCAAAGGAATCGGGGGGATAGCAGAAGAACAAACTGGCCTCGGTATATGCTATTTTCTCTCTTCGCCCGAAAATATTTAAATGCCCGACCAGATGGAAAATTAGCTGATTGGCAAACAGCGATAATGAACCCAGAGAAAAATGGGATTTCAAAAAAGTTTTCCTTTTTACGACCTTATCAAAAAGACGGAGTGGCTCACCTGAACACCTTGCACAAATTGGGATGCCATGGGTTACTTGCCGATGAGATGGGCTTGGGAAAAACCATTCAAACTCTCGCAATTCTTGCCGGAAACTCTCAACAAACTCTTTCCGACATTGTGATTTGCCCCGCTTCAGTCGTTCCAGTGTGGGTGAGGGAAGTAAAAGAACGCTTTTCACAAATTAAAGTTCAAATTTTAAATAAAGAAAATCACTTTGAAAAAAAGGAAGAGCCATGCCTTTGGGTGGCCAGTTATACCCAACTGAGAAGACATCGCAGTCTGCTTGATGAAAATAAATTTAGGTATGCGATTTTAGACGAAGCTCAATTAATTAAAAACCCGAAGGCAAAGGTTACTCAAGCATGCCTATCGATCGAAGCTGATCATAGACTAGCATTATCCGGAACTCCGATCGAAAATACTGCCCTTGATTTGTGGACAATTTTTCGCTTTCTCATGCCCGGATTATTAGGGGGAAGAAAAGAATTTGAAAATGAATTAATTGCAGATCCAGAAGCTACTGCAGTACTTCTTCGTAAACAAGTTACTCCCTTTGTATTACGAAGAATTAAAAGCGAAGTGGCTAAAGAATTGCCTCCAAAACTAGAAAATGAAATAAGCTGCGTTTTAAACGATGAACAGAGAAAAGAATATCGCAAACTAACTGAAGGTGCGATTGCAGAACATGGAGACAACTTAAAGCATGCAATTAAGCACGCTCCCACTCATGTATTTTCCTTACTCACCCGACTCAGGCAAGTGTGCTGTGACCTTGCCTTGCTCCCATGGAGAGAAGGATTACCGCCTACTGGCTCAAAAGGTGAGATTTTGTTGGAAAAACTCAATGAACTTACCAGTTCAGGGACAAAAATAATCGTATTCAGCCAATTTACCTCCTTTCTCAAAATTTTAAAAAATTCGATTACTCAGCAAATTCCAGACCTGCAAATTTTAGAACTGACCGGCTCGACCCGAAATCGCACACTGCCCGTGGAAACCTTTGAAAACTCCTCCGGTCCAACTGTAATGTTAGCCTCTTTGAAAGCCGCCGGTCTTGGAGTTACCTTAAAATCGGCAGATTATGTATTCCTAATGGACCCGTGGTGGAATCCAGCAATAGAGGAACAAGCAATTGACCGGGCACACCGACTAGGCCGGACCAAGCCCACCTTTGTCTATCGGTTGGTGACTAAGGGAACTGTGGAGGAAAGAGTCCGGGCACTACAAATCTCAAAAAAGGAAACTTTTCAAAAGATTATCGGCGACATGGATCGTCCCAAAGCACTGACTAACCACTTTACAAACCTAAAAGATTTAGTCGAATTAACTGATAGCTAGGGGCTTAGAACTTAATCGTACGTAATTTTACGCTTCTTCTGTATCAGTAACCGATGAAGTAGACTTCTTCCGCCATTTTCTAAACATTCGAAAGCCGGGTAGCATAAATAAACCAGTTACCATTATGTAAGTGGAAGGTTCAGGTGCAGCCGAAAATTGCAAATAAAAATCTCCACTGTCGTAATGTACACTCCAATCCTGTCCCCATTGATTGTATTGTCCATTATTACTAGCGTTGTAGGCTAAATCATCAAAACGAAATTCAAAATAGTCATCTATATTTCCCGCATTCCATGCTCCCCAAGTAATACCACCACCGGATCCTCCTCCATCTGTGAGAAACTTAAATCCATTGGTTGTCTGCCTAGACTTCCCCCATATGCTACCAAAATTATCTGGTGCACCTTCTGTTCCATCGCTTGACTGAATCCCCATAATGTTAATCGTAAAGCGATCACTACTTGAACCAAAGCTAAGGTTTGTAAAGTTCATAACATCGTAATCTGTACCACCCGTTGTGCCATCAAAATCTTGCATCTCCCAATCATAAACCCCTCCTCCTTGTAGGCTTAGAGTGGTTGCTGTAAATGAACCAATTGCATCGTCAGCATCACCATTTCCAAATCCAATTTGTTTTTGAGATGGACTTAATGAAGAAGAGATGCCCTGTCCTGGAGACAAGTAATCAACTTCATTAGCACCAGACCCAATAGTAACACTCGATACAGTGCCATCTCCTCCGATTAAACTCTTTCCAGATCCACCCTGGATGGTCTCACTTATGGTAACCCCAGAACTAACCTCAAGTTTACCTTTATTGATGGTAATAGTACCACTTCCAAGTGAATCATCATGCCCAGCAACTACCGTACCGTCATTGATATCCATCCCCCCGCTAAAGGTATTATCTCCAGTTAATTTCAAACGACCCACGCCCGATTTTGCCAATTTTTCAGATCCACTTATTACTCCAGTTTCAAATACCTGTTCTTTCGCGTAATCAGCGGCGGTCGTTCCTGTTGCTACTTTGATGATATTGGATGAGCCAGTTCCCGTGAGTACCACTCCTCCAGAAAATGTTGCTGTGGATTGTGATTGTGCAAACCCTAATTCAATTGTACTGGCACCCGTATTATCCAAGGTAAGGGTTGTTCCTGCTGCTCCTTTTAAATATTCAATCACCTGTGTTTCACCACTACCGGGATTTAAAGTTAGTCCACCATCGGTAAGATTGATAAAACCCTTATCACCACTACCAGATGCCAAATTTATATTTCCCGTTAATTCTTGATCGCCTGCACCCGTCTTGATTATCGATAAGTCGGTACTGGCAGAAGAGGTTTCGTAAATATTACCAGTAAAATCAAAAGCATCGGTTCCGGTATTACCTGCTGCAGAGTGTATTGTGAGTGTACTTCCATCATCGCCTCCCAATATATTTCCTGAACCGGTCAAACCACTGAGGACGGTAGAACCAATTCCGGATGCATCAAGATCTATATTCCCCGAACCACTGTAGTGGGTTACAGTCGCAACATAATCGTCATTTTCAACTCGAGTGTTACTAGTTCCTACTTTTGCCAGATTTGCGGTGTAAGCATCAGTATTATCAAACTCAAAAATAAGAGCCGTGTTGAGAGACATGCTCCCAGAACCATCATTTTCGTGAATTGCCATATTCAAAGTCTGGTCGTCAGTAGATTGCCAAACCCAGTCCGGATCCATAATTGTGTTATACCTTGTGGTTCCGTTTACTTTAGTAGCACCATTAGTGCCTGAAGGCGTGGGAGGATTACCTGCGGTGTTAATGTCATAAAAACGAATACCAAGCTTTGCATTGGTTGCTGCGGTTAACAAAGCCCAATTTGTAGAAAGATCTGTATCTTCGCCGCCAGTTTGTTGATCCGCGATCTTAAATCCCGACTCAATGGGAGTGTGCCAGTTTACATAGGCGGTATCATCATCATTAATTCCATCGCCATTGTTGATTGTCACATTAAAACCGAATTCCCCTGCGGGAATAGATTGTTCAGGACCTGCAGAACCAAGTCCTGCAAGCCATTTGGCATCTTGACCTATAGTTGTCCTACTCGTTAACGGAGTCCAATAACCCTTGAAATTGGTAGTAGAGGCAGAATCTGCATTTCCGCCAGTTCCACCAACTGCTCCGTCATCACCCAAATCTTTGAAAAATCCTAATTCGATCAAATCTCCGTTATAACTTTGATTATCGGCTTGGTCTTCATAAAGTGCGGTTGGAGACCCTCCTGCTGCAGTTAAGCCTTTCAGAAGTTTGGTGGCACCCCCAGGATCACTCGCATTCAAATTAGAAAAATCAATCCACGTTGAAAAGTTGATTGTTTGTTTTGCGGAGAACAACTTGATTTGTACCAAGAAAGCAAAAATCGTAACCCAAAACCACTTGGGCACACGGTATAAGAAAAGAGCGGGCATTGTAGGACTATAATATCAATCCTAGAATCAGGCAGGTCAAATTAAAAATTAGTAAATTAAATCATCACATCATTAGATTAAGTTATATCGAATTATTAATCAATTTCATGTATATTTCTCCTCAATTTTATTATG
>Ga0209406_1001951_pt1 | contig 14299 bp, 8 predicted proteins | sample COGITO_mtgs_1204_FD_184808 | JGI IMG/M metagenome (GOLD analysis project Ga0209406, IMG submission 184808) | Pelagic marine microbial communities from North Sea - COGITO_mtgs_120426 (SPAdes) (version 2) | ecosystem: Environmental > Aquatic > Marine > Epipelagic ...
GCTTGAACTTATTCCAGCCTTTTCAGATCACGGCCAAAATTTTCATCCTGAAATTCTTGAGGGGGATGATTTACACATAATTGTTTCTGAGCTGTCGAAGCTGGTATTTCACCAAAGTAGTCTTCTTTGAAGATATTCTCGAGTGCTTTTGACCTTTCCGGATAGTTGGCAATTAGATGAACTTCTGCAGTAATCGAAAGTTTCATTTACAAAATTATAATCTCATTACCTAAAAGTGTAATGATTGTTCTGAAATCAAATAAATGCAAATGATAGAAGATGCATTGAGATTTTTAATCAAAGAGAAGCATAAGAAACAGCCCGCAAATACAAAATAACAACAAAAAGCCAGCGACTGTTGGGGCATCTATTAAAAAACAGGCTAAAAATCCAATAAAACACCAATGAGTTATGGTACCAAAAAAGCCAGCGTTTTCATCGGGTAAAAATATATTTATCATAATTATTAAGACACAGTTCGTTTAATTTTTCATCACAGTCGCTCACCCTCGACGGTTAAAGACATATCATCGTAATCCAAATAAATGGATTTACTGTCCAGGTCTTGCCTAATGTTCAGGGGAATCAGTTCATCAAACTCAAGCTTTAGAGCTTCTTGACAAAGCTCACAAAACTTCATGATTGGTGATTGAATACTTTCGGCAAAACCCGGCGTGGGCAAAAATGACGAATTACCTGGTATAAACTTGCTCCAGGTCGAACTTAAAGATTTCTCGGCTAAGATAGTTAATAAATAAAGCCTTAGCCAATCCTGCTTCTCCCAGGCTTTTAATATTTCTTCTTCATACCTCCATAGTTGAGAAATGAATTCTTTCTCTTCTCGGGTAAAATCAAGATCAGTAAATCCCATATTCTGGCGTGAATTACTTGGAGTATTTGAAATGGTAAAATTACTTCCCAACATCCACCCCAAGGCACCACCAATTAATGCGGGCAGTCCCCACCCTGCTGATTTATCATTATTCAAGGAATCGGAAAAAGAATCTCCAGAATGCTCAAAGGAAGAAAAGCTCATCTAAACTATGATACAACCCTTGGAAGACAAATAGTGTCTACATGAAATATGATCTAAATTTAATTGGCGGAGTCTTTAGCGATCAACGATCAATCATACTCTACATAGCAATTCGTTAGAATTGCAGCAATTTCTTCCTTTTGTGGTGAAGGAATTGAGTCACAACCTGTCAGATCAAGATACTCCAAATTAATCAGGCTCTTGAGCCCATTGATACAGGAAAGATCTTCGCAGTTGCTTAAGTACAATTCGTTTAGATCGGTCAATCCAGACAATGCATCAACATCTTTAATGGATGAGCAACAGGACAAATTTAATTGGCGTAAATCAGAAAGAGTCGAAAACCCATTAAGGCTGGAAAGTTTTGAACAATTCCAAAAGTTTACTTCTTTCAAGTTTACCAGGCCAACCATCCAGTAAACCTCAACCAGCAAATCACTGCAAACAGTTAGATCTCTAAGGTCAGTCAAATTTCTCAAAACCGAAAAGTCTTTCACAATTGCGTTATCTTTAAGCCCCAAATCCAAAGACTTTAGATTGGGTAAATTAACCAGGGGGGCAAGGTTGGTTATTTCATCGCAATTTTGTAAGAATAGACTCTCTAACTGTTTTAATTCCTGAATAGATTCGAGAGAAGTAAGTAAATCTGCTCGATAAATGCTAAGATTTAACAAACTGTAACAATGGGTTAGGCAAGCAAGATCCTCTTCATGGAATTGATCCATTTCCAACTCTTCCAAAGCTGATAGATTTGATAATCCAGAAAAATCATTCAGTCCGGGGCAGTTTAATTCCAAAACCTGAAGATTGGGCATTTGCTCCAAAAAGTTCAAATTCTGTATTTCCAATGCCAAAAGATTTAGTTCAACAAGTTGAGGAAAACCACAGGTAATTTCAAATTCGGCCAAAGAATCGAGCCCATACATTGCCAGATGTGACAAGGTTTCCGAGACAGCATCTAAACCGTCCAACGAGCTAATCCCCTCTAGATCATGAAGATTTAACCGCTCCAAACTTTTTAGCGAATTAAGAAAGCAAAGATCATTTACTTCGTTATTACAATAAATATGCAAAGTCTCTAGCTCATCTGCATTTTCTAAGAAATTGAGATCTTTAAACGAATTATTGAGACTGATTCCAAGGTCTCGAAGAGAGGGAGCTTCTTTTGGCCAAGAAAATTCCTTAAGCTTGTGTTCGTTAAGAGGTAAAAAGATTTCTATCAGTGAATTACACCCTTCAAGGTTAAGTCGTTGCAAGTTCTTTGAGCATGCAAGATCTAAATATTGCAAATCACTGCAGTTCTTTAAATCCAGGAATTCGATTTGGCTAAGGACGGTGTCCAGCTCCTCCAATAAAGGACAATTGGAAAGGTCCAGGATTTCCAAATTATTGTCATAATGAAACCAGATGTTCGTTAGAGAAGCACAGCCAGCCAGTTCCAATACTTTCAATTGCACCTCTTCAAGTTCTAAAACCTCTAATTTTTTGGAATCATTTAATCCTTCAATTCTCTTAATCTCATAACCGCTAAAGCATGCCTGTTTTAAGTTGGGGCAATCTTCCAAATAAATGAATATTTCATGGTTTGAACCTTCGGCATAGACATGAAAATTCAGAACCTCCAGTTCGCTTAAGTTGGAGATAGTGGCTACATCAGATATTGTTAATGCAGTGATATCTATGTTCTTAAGTTTTGGGCAATCCTTTAACTCAATGTATTCCCATTTAGTGTCCCATTCATGTATGTTTAAAACCTCCAGGATTTTACAGTTTTTAACCACTACGGATTTGAGCTGTTCCGCATAGGATAAATAAAAGGATTTTAATTCGTCAAAAAAGCGTAAACCTTCTAAACTTTCAAGTTGATCGGCACCGCGTAGGTTAAGGGTTTGAAGATGTTCCAGAAACGCTATTTCTTCTATACCTTGAATACTTGTTTCTCCCCAATATAAAACCTCTATCTTGTGGAAAGGCCTCAACAATTCTGGCTCAATCCCTGAATTCCAGTCTTTCAGATTTAATTGTTTGATAGAATGCTTGTTTAATGTTGGATCAAGATCAACAGACTCAGGACAAATTCCAAGCAAACGAACAAAAAATCGGGTATGATTAATGCCTCGGGAAAAAGACCTTATCCATGGAGGCAGGAATAAGCTACCGTCGCGATCGATACTACATTGTTTGAGTAGTTCGGAAAAGACTAACTCATTCGAAGCACCCAAACCACAGACTAAATCAAATGCCAGTTCAGCTTCATCTTTTTCCAGTAGGTCCTTAATCTTTTGCAACTGCTTGGGCAATTCCACCGTATCATCAGTTACACCAGTCAGGCAGTCGGGATCTATTTTTTCCAGTTCTGATAGTAACTGTTCCAAAGACAGCCAGCTATTGGATCTCCCCAAAGCAGAAGACCATGCAAAATCCTCTGGGCTTAGTTGGTTGTTGGAAAGAAATTTTTGTACTTTCTCTAGAGAATATGGGCCATGATCAAGCCCCCGCCGGTGAATGAAAATTCTCATTCAAATTCCTTCCTGCAAATTATCTGACAATTAGGAAGGGAATCTCCGAGTTTATCAACTTGCTCTTGAGCCAGAGAAAAAGTCCTATCCAGGAGTAAAAAATCTAAATTTTTTAAATTCGCCAAGGCACTGATATCAACCAATGAAAAGCAATCCCTGAGTAATAATTTCCTTAAATTATGCAAGCGATCAAGGCCACCAAGATTAAGGAGTGACTGACAATCCATAAGCTCCAATTCTTCCAGCTCCTCCAGTCCGCCTATAGATTCCATGGAAAAATAAGTGTCACAACAGCTCAACACCAAGCTCCTTAGGCTTTTTAAGTTTTTAACAACATCCAACCGCCCTTTGTTCTCATCTAGGTTATTTGCTGCATCAGACTTTTTGAGTTCGATGAATTCTCGGAGTAATTTTTCCATCTCCACAGTCTCTTCTTCAGAATAAGAACGATTAAGAAAATAATCCTCTACGCAATGATTGATTTTGGTCGTTAACACCTCCTCGAAGGCCAATTCGTCTGCTTCACATTCGTTAATCGACCTTCTAACTTGGTCGGGGAAAAAAATATTAAAATGACTACCCATTTTTAACCAAAAAATTACCAGGAGTAATAACCCATGATCGCCCACCTCCCATTAATTTTCACACAAAGACTGGGTCCCCACTTTTCACATTTATCCTCAAGCAACTCTTTAATAGGGCTAAACCAGTATTCTTCATATACACCTTCTCCCTCCTCTTCCAATTGAGCAAACTCTTCTTCAGATACCTCAAACTCATCTTCCGAAAATATTAAGTAGTCTTCCCCACTGGCAATGGTTCCAGTGTAAGCAAATTGGTACTCATCGAATTCATCATCTTCATTTTTCGCCAAAACACACCAAGCTTTTTTGCAGGCTTCAACACCATCAACAGAACCAGTTGAAGTATGGCTAACATTGATGCTCAGATTAACGAGCCTGTTCAAATTCGAGACGGCGTCAAATTGGCCCAACGCATTGCAACCATCCAGGTTAAGAGTGGTGATATTGGGACAATGCCTGAGCCCATTAATATCCTCCAGGGATGAACAATTTTTTAAGTTCAAATCCTTTAAATTTTCACAATCCCAAAGAAAGTCCAGATTTACCAGTGATTCATCGTCAGCAAAATTCAAAGATTCACAGTGCTTTAGCGGATTCTCAACACCTTCTATTTTATGTTGGTTGAGCTCCACCAAAAGGTGAAAAAAGAATGATCTATGATCAAGGAAATTGAGGCAATATATCCAGTTAGGAAAGGAAAACTCATCACCATGAAATGAAAGTAAGGCGGTGATCACTTCCTTGGAATTTGTACCAAGTGCAAGATCCACAGCATATTGTTTTTCACCTTGCAGAACTAAACCGGAAACTTTTTCTATGAGTTCGCTTGATTGAATAAGTTGCTCCTTATCTTTTAATAACGGATGGGACCAGTCTATCTCAACCCCTGAGCTTACAGCCGCACCCAAAACAGTTTGAGCCTTTTCTAACCCCTTTGGGCCTGGTTGTATTCGAATTCTAAGAAGATCGGAAACTGTGCATTGGTTAAGTTCAAGATCGAACAATCTACCTGCTTCAGCTAAATCGTGCAGAGCATAGCCAAAAAAACCAATATCCAAAAACAGATCAACCTTACTTAATTCTGAAATGGATGCTTTTTTAATCCGATCTACAGACAAGGGAGGGTCTAAAAGTCGCCTAACACTTGAAACCGAAACTCCTGATTCCCTGGCAAGGCTAGGATTCTGCATTCCTTGATAATCCCCTGCCATAATTGCATCCGCCTTTTTCTTATAAACCTCGAAAAGCTTTTTAATCGAAAGTCTTCTGGGACGAACTGTTGGGCCTTTTCTTGTAAGAAATTCATTGGACCTGTCGACATAGTTTGAAAAATTGACCCAACCCATGACATGGGGCATCTCTTCACTGGGAACAAGTCCCTGCTGAAGCCTGTGCTTCATCGCCCGTACCATGTTTCGCTTCTGTCTGCTTAAAGCCAATTTATCATTAACAACTATACCGGTGACCATCTGTCTTTGGTCTTTCCCCCTGATCCGGCATTTCTCCGTTGAAACCGAAAAACCAGCCTCCTCTATAAATGCCTTCGCCTTAAGTAGCATACTTTTAGGGTTCTTAAATCCTGAAAAGGTTAAATCGTCCGCATACCTGGAATAAAACCAACCTGTTCCTTTAACTTCCTTACAAAGTTTTTGGTCTAAATCTTTCAAAACCAAATTGCCAAGATTTGGACTGGTTGGGGCACCCTGGGGAAGATGATTATTACGGGTGGTCAGCTTTACAAATGTTTCTGTATCGGATTGGGGGATCGGTAAAGATTTCGCAATTGCACGAATCATTTCCCCTGTAACCGAAGGAAAAAAGGAACGAATATCCAAAGTTACAACCCATCTTTTTCGCCTGTGCCCGGATGCATGCGTCAAGATTGACCGATTAGCCACAAAGCCATGAGCAGCACCACTCAGCGAAATCTTTTGTAATAATTTGTCTAAAATTGACCTCTGAACAATCTTGAGATCTTCATTGGGAGCCTCTATCCATCTTTTCTTTTTTTTCCCCTCGATGGGAAATGGGCTGTATAATTCATTTGCTTTCTCACTTAGCTCAGTGAGCTTCTCATTACAAATCCCAATCCATTCAGCAAGTGGCTTTTCCTCAGAAAAGGAAGTTGATGATTCCCCGGATGCAGTAAATGATGCCTTCTTTTCGTATTCCTGCTCCAATTCATACTCCAGCTTTATTCCGGGGTCCTCTTCTTTTGGAAATGCAAAAGTATTTACATCCTTAACCTGGATCCAATTTGCTAAATCCTTGTGCCAAACATGATCGAGGTAAGATATTTTTGATGCATCTAATAATTCAATAATTCCAGATGATGAAAATGGCCCGTAAGGCTTGCCATCTTTTGACAAATACCATTTTGGATCAGGATTTTGGGACATTATTATCTTTAAAAAGTTAAAACCTGAAAAAGTTTTCTAATTTTAGCGAGAATAATGTAAAACAAATATAGGATCAAATAGTATGAACCTGTCATTGTTAAGGAATTTTGGGGCAGATTATTTAATAACAGGCAGGATCTATGAATAATCACACCCACTTTCTACTAAAGTTTAGACCTTTTAAAGAAGGTAAACTTCGCGGTTTTTTTCCAGCATTTACTCCCCAGGGAAGTTCTACAAATCACTAAATATTAAACACTTATCTGAGCGGGGGGGCGTAACTCCTTGGTAATCGCCAGGCGAAACTGCCCTCGAATCTTTCCGACCTGGGAGGCTATAATATCCAGAAACAATGCTCTATCCATACTGAATCAGCACAGATGAAATCCAAAGGATTTCTAAAAGTCTAGAAATTGATTGGGTGTGATTTTCAAAGATCTCATTATGTAATGAAACACCAAATAATTTTCTTCAAGCAAATTGATAAAAACATTGTCGAACTTTCTAAAGTACCTTCAAAGAAAAGAGCTCTATAAGCTGCTACCTTTTTTAAACAATAGCTTTAAAACCTCAAAGATGTGTGTGCGAATCGATTTGAAGATCAACATAGAGAGTGTTAACGCGACTGGTGCCCAAAACCAAAGAGACTTGAGTTTTTGAAAAATTGTATCGCCTCTGAAATCCCATGCGATCATGGCATCTTCTGTGAATACTGTAAGATTAATGTTGATCAAGAAAGTAGAGCAACCCAGCAGAAAGAAGATTACCGCCAAGGAATTAAAGCTTGTTTGCTTCTTATTGAACTCCTGTTGCTCTTTGGAAAGCTTCCTTTGCTCTTCCAGGAGTTCATTTTCCAACCTCGAGTTTATTTCATCTGATACTTCATTAATGCAATCAATAACACCCAGTACTTCTCTGCTTACCCTGTAAACCTTTTGATGATTTATCTGGTTGGAAATAATCCGAAAATCATAGTGGGTACAAAATTCAATATACCTGGCGTTTAACTGCTTGAGTCTTTGAATTTCCTCTTCACTCCTTCCGGGATTTGCAGACGAGGACTTAGTAAAGGAAGACCAGGAAAGCTCTTGGCACAAAATTGATTGATGGTATGCAATTAGGTGGCAAAGCAAATAATCCCTACCCCATCGAGGTTGCCAGTCATTAGAAAATTCAGTCTCATCGACTCCAAAGCTCCAACCACCCTCGCAACTTAAATACACTCTTTGCGAACCGGTTATATGAAAACACCTGAACTCATTACTTTCCAATTGGTTCAACGGTAAAGGCTTGATGTCACTCGTTTCTGGGTGTCGCATACAACGGGCACATAGACCTTCAATTTTCTCTAATTCATCTTCTGGTAAGCCATGATTGGAAGGTAGTAGAAAATTAGAAAAAATGTGCATCAAGCTTCTCGAAGCTTGATATGTCTCTATCTTTTTGCCGTATTCCTTGGATAATTGATCAACAATGCTTTCCTGGAATAAATGAACAAAAGATCTAAGCCTAATTTTCTTTCTTTCTTTTTTTAGTCCCCAATGGTGTGCGTCGTCAAATGGATGTTGCTTTTCCTTTTCCCGATGAGGCCAAAACTTAAGACATTTTTCGACATCCTGGTCAGTTATTTCAAAAGACTGATCATCGCTTTGCTTAATGGCTTCATTAACCTCTTTACTAAAGATAGTATCAGGAAGCATAACCGGGGTCATGGTATAATTACCCACATGCCCTAAGTGATAATTTAGGTTCATGGCTTCCCCAAGCGGAAATCCTGGATTCTTCTTTGACCAAATCCGGACAACAATAAGAATAATTCCCATCTTACTCACCATGGCAAATGACTCCATGGCCAAACCATGTAGTATTCGACATTTCTTTTTTACGGGATCTAAAAGTCCAAATCTACAATTTCCAAATTTTACACCTTCTTTTGTATTCCATTCATTCTGTAGCCATTTAATCCACCCTATCCTTGGAGATTTTAGGTATTTTTCTTCAATATCTTCGTCAGCATCTCTTCGAAAAAGTGCCCTTGGCTCTTTTAAAAGCCAACGATCCAGATTGCCACGATTTAAATTATCGGGAGATTGGCAGATAAACCCACTGTTAGCTTCCATTTTTAAATTTTCGATAGCACTTCCAAATTTTTCGTCATTTGGGGCAATGTCTTTGCAAACAATCGGGTGAATGATAAAAGTACCGAAGGAGTTTAAGGGTATTTCTTTGGACGAAAAGTTTTCCTGTACGACTGTATTCATAATTTTATGGTTAGTATTATTTTGTGACTTATTATTGTCGTCTCCGAAAAATTCAAGGTAGTCATCGAGCTTCGACCATTCCTGCTTTTCACTGATCCATATTAGGTCAGAGTGCTTAATGAAACCATCTATGCAATACTTTTGCAGATGGCTATATTTGTAAGGGCCGTATACCGATCCATTGCGGGAAATCCAATTTTTTTCCGATTCCATCTATTGCTTTCAGATGATCAGGATGTTGCGATTGAACTGAGTTCAACAAGATCTCTCAGATCTTCATCATCGGAATTCTTAATCCAATCATTCATCTTTGTTGAAAGTGCAATTGAATGAATCTTAGTTCTTTGCCCTGGTTTTTTCCAGACTCCGCGCAACGCCAGCATAGCCTTTTGTTTTTCGCTCGTTCCAAATTCTGCATTTTCTGCAACTTTCTCGAAATCGAGATTTTCTGCAGAGCGCTCGAGTTCCTCGATCAATTCTTGGGCAAGTAACAGGGGTTCCTCCTGATAAATTCTGGCTAGTGCAAGTATCCGGTAATGATTATTTTCGCCACCAGATAAAAGGATTCCCTGAGCAGTCCTTATATTTTTTTGTAAAGTCTCTCCATGCCCACAACTTAAAAATAATTCTCTACGAAAATTCTCATCCTCTATTGCATCAACGATGTTTTTATTCCAGCATTCAGCTTCAATATTTTTACGGCTTTTTTCCAGACACTCCTTCCATTCTTTTGCATGTTCGATTCCGTATTCAATAGCATATTTGCGAGATAGTTTCGTTTTATCTCCGCTATTCCAATCCTGGCACCATTCTGCGAATAATCTCTTCTTTTTTTCACTCTCCCCTGGCTTATTATCGATCAAATATTCCCGAAGGGATTCATGGAAGAGCTGATAATCATCAACTATTTCAGTTTCTGCGTTCTCAAAAAGGCTTTCTCGGCATATGTGGACGATGGACTCCACTTCGGCCTGTGAGCAGTGCATCAAGGCTGCAGCAACTTCATCTGCTAGGAAGAACTTGGCTTGGGCAAGCAGAGTTAAGTATTCGAGAGCCCGATTATGCTCAGAATTGTATCTTGTAAGCATATCGTCATACAAACTTTTGATTTCTTTCGGTAAGCCAACTGAATCATTTAATTTGTAATCTCCTCTTTCGAGTCCTTGACAAAGCAACTTAAGATAAAGGGGATTGCCTTGGCTTTTAGATACCACCCTTAATAAATACTCCTCCTCCAATGCATATTTATTTACAAAATCACTAAGTAATGCCCGTATTTCGCTTTGACCCATTGGTTGAACGATTATTTCAGACCTTCTTTCCCTATCCATTTGCTCCCAAATTCTTGAACGAACAAGGGGAATTTCCCTGGAAGAGTATATTAATGCTACTTTTTCAGGAACTTCCCTGGGTAAGGACTCAAGCAGTCCTACTGCATCCGTACCTTCGTCCAATCCATCAACAAAAATCACCAACCTCTCATCCTCTTTTAATCTGTTGGCAAACCTACGCATCCGCTCTTTAAACGCACCTGCCATCTCTGAAGATGAATAACCGACATCGAGCTTTGTTTTAGCGAATTTTTCGAGCTCATCATTTAAATGATGAAGCATTTTTTCGGTATCGTTCGTTTGTCCGCTCCTGCGAATGAAATATTTCACAACATATACCTTTTCAACTGCTCCCAATGCCGTAAAATTCTCATCCATGCGCTCTTTCGAACTCCATGCCAACGCCTGGGTGGTTCTAGCTAATAACGAGCTTTTTCCAATGCCTGGACCTCCCCAGATAAGCAGCGGACCACCTTTGGGTCGGGCAATAAATTCTAAGATCTGGTTAATTTCGCTAACCCTGCCCTTAAACGCCTCAGTCAAACGATCAATAGTTGCCTGAATTTCAGAATCTGTATGCTTTTTCCAGCTATCAATTGGATATGCACCCAGGAGATCTTTTCGCATACTTTCGTCTCTCCAGCGACCACAAGCATCATATTCCAGCATATTAGCTTCTTTTTCCCGAAGATCATTGTAAAAGAAAAAGCCTGGATTCCTGGCAGAGTCGTCTTGAGATCTGAGAAAAAGCAGGGGGTGTAAGTCTAAGTATTGGCCATCCTGGCGTAAGGCATAACATCTGCCCACCATTTCCGGTCCCTTGGGAACCTTCTTCGCTGCTTCATTATAAACTGCACTAATTTTGGGGAATAAGGATTTTCCATCATCACCAATACCGACAATACAAACCTCACGAAAGTGCAGTGCACCCAAAATAAGTTCACGAAATACCTTTTCGAACTTTGTAAAATCTGCTCTGCACTCATCATCCGATGGAGTTGCTCCATGGGCATATTTATTGCGGAATGATATCAAATTATCTTCCGTTTGCATTGCCTCGTTTAAAGCTCCCTTCCACTGGCCATGCCCTTTGTTTTTTGCACCTACAAAACTCTCAATTCCTTCGGCAAAAAAATCCTCTCCATTCGCCATTTTTTCCATGCAAATATCACGGGCGAATTGCCACCAAATCCCCAAGGAAGGTTTTTTTAAACCAGCCGCCAATAGGCCCTTTAATTTTTCACTCGGTTCCGTTCGGCTAAAATAATCGCTCACAATGATTACAGTGTGAACCTTGACCAACACCTCGATTGCATCAAGCAAGCGATGCAATTTCTTAAAGTCCTGAACCTCTTCGTCAAACCTTATATATGCCCTAAGCAAAGGGAAAGGCATGTCTTCTATTGCGAGTTCTTTCATTGCTCTCTAACTCTTTAATTCGTGATCATCAATGAGCCCATCCTGTTTTAATTTCAAGAGCAGGGCTTCTTGCAAAAAGCATCTCGCCCAGTCCTGCTTGCCGAATAGATTTTCCTGAAAATTATTCAGTTGTTTTGGTTTGGTGTTTAGCTTTATTTCCTTAGCATCCAAAACTTGGAAAATTAAAGATTTTAAACCGTCATCACTCTGATGTGGCAAAAAGCTGCCAGCCACTTGCCTGGCAAGTTCACTTTCGGGATTATTTTGGAGCAGGACCACCACCCAGTCGGCAAGTTTCTCTGGTTCGCGCTCCATGTGCAAAAGCAAACGATAAGCATTTTCTGCAGGCTCGGTAAAGTTGGGCACCTTAACCAGCTCCTCTGATAAGCTCAACTGTCTCCATTCCTCGGATATTTGATCAAGCAATGCTCCGGCTTCCAGAGGTTTTTCTCTAGCCAGACTCAAGGCAAGGAGTTCCAGGAGTTCGTCCTTTTCCGAACCTTGATTCATTTCCTTGAGCCTCAAACGCGGAGTTTCTACATCTCCCCTTTCCATTTCCCATTTCGCTAATGCAAGGAAAATACGGTCTCTCCAGCGGGGAACCGATGGCTCGGTCAGTTTTTCCAGCCACTCTGATACTTTACTCTCCCGTTTCATCCGGGCGTAAAACAGACAAATGCTCGGGCCATAATCACGTAAAAAATTTGTGGAGTGAGAGCTAAGTAATCTGTCTACTTCTTGATTCGCCCAATCAGTCAAGGTCTCGGGCAGACTGGTTAATGTACGAAGTAATGGACGCAAAATCGAAGATGAGTCCTGCTTCTCATAATGTTGGGTTATTTTTCCTAATATTAATTTAGACTGACTTTCGCTGCATGCAGAGACGGCATCCAAAAGACCCCTCCATATCGACTCTTTTATAGTCTCCCGGGGAAGCATCATTTCGATCAGCTTTGAAAGTGCATCACTGGCCCATTCCTCCAGTGCATATTGGGAGAGTGTATCGGCTAAATCTGTGGCAAGATCTTCCGGGTGTGTTGCTCTTCCTGTGACTTCTAGCCATTCATTTATTTTATTCTTTATAAAAGTTTCGTCTTTTTTGCCTGTTTGACTGAGCACACGGACCACTTCGACCGGATTGTTAAATTTTAATTCCCGAAGTCGGGTTAAATGCTTCAGAGAATCCAATCTATTTAAGTAATTGGAGTCCTTCAGGTTTAAACTTCGTAACTCAACCAGTGCACTTAAGGGTTTCAAACTTGTGATTGATTTACATCCTCTGAGATTCAATTCCTCCAACTCAGACAAACTGTTCAAAAAGTCTAATTGCTCCAATGACTCACAAGCAGTCAGATTTAATTTGTTTAGACTCCTGAAGTTCCCCAACCCCCTGAGGTTCTTCAAAGATTTACAGTAGGAAAGATCCAGGACATTTAATGAACTTAATTCCCCCAGGGACGAAATTTTTGTAAGCGATTCACATCCATTCAGAAACATTTTCTCCAAATTCAGCAATCCCTCCAAACCATCCACATCAATAAGAGATTTACATTTAGATAGTTTCAAACTTTTCAACTTGAATTGTTCCTTACTTAGATGAAGCTCTCTTAAGGATTCACAGCCAAAGAGTTCAAGAGTTTCTAAATTTCCCAAATTGGCGAGTGCTTTTACATCAGACAGCGACTTACAGCCTGATAAGCTCAAGTCCTTTAGATTTGAATTACTGCTAAAGACATCGGTTTTGCCCAAAGATTCGCAACCAGAAATTTTTAGACTGATTAAGTTTTTCAGGGGAGCAAGAACACCTACATCACTTAGCCATTCGCAGTTGGTTACGCTTAATTCATTGAGCCCAGCCAATCTTCCCAGTGAATCAATTTTTTTTAGAGACCTGCAACTTTGGAGTGTTAAACTTTTAAGGTTACTCAGGCCCTCAAGGGCTTCCAGGTTTGTTATTCTTTCGCAATGGGCAAGGTTTAGCCTCTCAAGATTGAGGGCTCCCTTGAATGCTTCCAAGGTGGATTCCTTAGAGTAAGTCTCCAGATGTAAGGTATTAAGTTTCGGCCAAGATAAAATTCCTTGAATCTGGGCAGTTGAAAGCTCAGAAAAACAACGAATGGCAAAGATTTCAGGACTGGGAGCAGCCACTGGTAAACTATCTTTGATTAAGCAAATTCGAGGTATATTATTAAAGGTAAGGAAAAAGACACCATTTTCGCATTCTTCTAAATCCAACTCTATATCTTCCGGTAGATTTTGATCGGTAAAATCATAGGTCCGGTAACCAAATTCGAACTTCCCATAGTATGTGCCAGCGTTTTCTCTGTCTCCCTCGCTTATTTTTTGCAGCTGGTTCGTGTCTGCCAATACTCCTTCCAAAGTGGTAGAAATTCTTGCCTGTTGTAATTGATTAAAGGACGACTCGGTGGAGCCCCGCTTAAGCCAGATTCGATAGGTCTTTTCATCTAGATGAGTCATATAATTATACTCCTTCAGTCACCGCTTGGCCAAACTGATTGAAGACATCCTCCAGATCTTCCTGCTTGATCATATCCTCTCGTTTCATTTCCAGAAGCAAGCCACTTAAAAAGATAGATTTTAGTCTGTCGGGATTTTGGTCAATTAATGCCTTAAATGTATCCATGTCCTTCCTGCGTGTCACATCTTGTAATGCGGTATGATCTGCAAATTCATTAAAGATATTCTTTAGCTGCCTGTTTTCCTGCATCTGAGGACCAAACCTTCGAGCC
>Ga0209406_1001952_pt1 | contig 14294 bp, 9 predicted proteins | sample COGITO_mtgs_1204_FD_184808 | JGI IMG/M metagenome (GOLD analysis project Ga0209406, IMG submission 184808) | Pelagic marine microbial communities from North Sea - COGITO_mtgs_120426 (SPAdes) (version 2) | ecosystem: Environmental > Aquatic > Marine > Epipelagic ...
GAATATTATTTAATCCGTAAATTGGTCTTCTTTGTCTGTTAAAGTTTGAAATTACAATATTATTAAATCTATATTTACCTAATTTATTTTCGGAATAATTGAAAATTCTTTCTAACAAAGAATCGGTTTTAATTACATTAGTATTTGTATTGTTTAAAGGAATTTTATTTCCAATTTTCTTATCTACATATTTAAACACCTTATTTAAGATAGAATCCTCTTTTTCTTGGAATGATTCAAAATCTGAATAAATATTTATATTATTTAATGTGTATTTTTTGAAATTTCTTTTTTTTGTCAAAATTATATTAGAATTTTTTCTAACACTTTTTTTGGAAATAAATTTTTTGAAATTTGATTTTTCAATTAAGGATTGTTTATCTAGATTACTGATTAAAAAAAAATCTTTAGGATAACTCAATTGAAATGTAAATTCTCCAGGGTCAATTGACAAGTCATTTAAATCTAAATTACTTTCTTGAATCCAATTACCATTTTTAATTTTAGAAAACGTAAAGTACCAATCTCTAATATTTATTTCATTTGATTTATTAATTCCATAACCTGTAAAAGAATTATCAGGAATTAATATTTCATAATCTATATTTAATTGGATTGAATCACCTTTTCTTAGTTTGTTTACCAAATCAATCTTTATAAAGTCATATTTATCTTTTGGTCTTTTATATTTAAACTCTTTTGAATCAGAATATATTTTATCAATTAAGGTGTATCCTCTTTGATTTTTGGTAGATCTTTGAAACAAAAGAGAGTATTCTTCGGAAAGCCTTAAGCCTAAACTAGATTTTGAGTTGGAGTAGGAGTTAGCCCAATCATTTAATATCAAAAAACTTAAATCTTTATTTGAGTTATTAAAAAACTTTAATGTTTGTTTAATTATTATTTTTTTATCAATAACATCAAACCTTGCATTAATTTTATACTGATTTACTTGAGAAGTAGATTTTAAAGAAAATAATATAATTACAATTAAAATTATTATTCTCATGTAAAATTGAAATTAAAAATTTGGACGAAGTGATTTTTTTCTGTAAAAATTTGAAAGAATGTCAATAACTTCCTCAGATGTGTCAACAATTGAAATTAAGTCTAAATCTTTTTTTGAAATGTATTCATATTTTGATAGTAACTCATCGTTTATCCAACTGTAACACTTAGTCCAAAAAGAAGAACCAACTAAAATAATAGGAAATTTTTCTGATTTTTTTGTTTGTATCAATGTTATAGCTTCAAAGAGTTCATCAAGAGTTCCAAATCCACCTGGCATAACAACGAAACCTTTTGAATATTTCATAAACATAACCTTTCTAACAAAAAAGTAATCAAAATCTAACGATTTATCCTCGTCAATGTAAGGGTTGTCATGTTGTTCAAAAGGTAATTTTATATTTAATCCAACAGACGATCCTAAAGCTAATTTAGCTCCTTTATTAGCTGCTTCCATTACACCAGGTCCACCACCTGTTATAACTCCAAAACCTAACTTAACAATATCTTTAGCAATTTCAGTAGTTAAATTATAAAAGTCATCAGTTGAATCTGTTCTTGCTGATCCAAAAATTGAAACACATGGTCCAATTTTACTCATTTTCTCGTATCCGTCAACGAATTCTCCCATAATCTTAAAAACAGACCAAGAATCATTAGTTTTAATTTCATTCCAATTTTTTAAATCTGAATTATTCATTATTAATTCGAAGTTAGTTCTTTTTTCAAATATTTAGCAGTAGGACTTTTTGAATTTTTTATCAATTCTTCTGGAGAGCCATTGAAAATAATTTCTCCTCCATTTCTTCCTCCTCCTTTTCCAACTTCAATAATATGATCTACTGTTTTAATGACATCCATATTATGTTCTATTATAATAATACTATTACCCTTATCTGCCAATTTATTTATCATCTGTAATAAAACTTTAATATCATCAAAATGAAGACCTGTGGTTGGCTCATCTAAAATGTATAGAGTGTTTCCAGTATCTTTTTTAGAAAGCTCTGAAGCAAGTTTTATTCTTTGGGCTTCCCCTCCAGAAAGGGTAGTAGATTGTTGACCTAAAGTAATATACCCAAGACCTACATCTTTAATAGTTTTAAGTTTCCTTAAAATTTTAGGAAAATTTTCAAAAAATTTACAGCCTTCGTTTATTGTCATATTTAAAACATCTGAAATGGATTTACCTTTGTATCTAATTTCTAATGTTTCTCTGTTAAATCTTTTTCCATTACAAGTATCACAATTTATATAAACATCAGGGAGAAAATTCATTTCAATCTTTCTTAGTCCTGCCCCCTGACAAGTTTCACATCGCCCTCCAACTACATTAAAACTAAATCTTCCAGGTTTATATCCTCTTATTAGTGATTCTGGTGTCAAAGTAAATAAAGATCTTATATCACTATAAACTCCTGTATAGGTTGCTGGATTACTTCTTGGTGTTCGTCCAATTGGTGTTTGATTAATTTCAATTACTTTATCAATATTTTCAATTCCTGATATTTTTTTATATGGTTTAGGTTCTTTAACTCCATTAAAAAAATAATTGTTTAAAATAGGATATAAAGTTTCGTTTATCAATGTTGATTTTCCACTTCCTGAAACACCAGTAATTCCAATAACAACACCAAGAGGAAATTCTACATCAATTCCCTTTAAATTATTCCCTGAACATCCTAATAATTTTAATGATTTAGTTGCTTTATTACGTCTTTTAATTGGTACTTCTATTTCTTTCTTTCCGTTAAGAAATTGAGCCGTAAGAGTATTTTTTTTAATCATTTCTTTATAAGTTCCTTGAAAAATGATTTCCCCTCCATTCTTTCCTGCTTTAGGACCAATATCAATTATATAATCAGCATTTTCCATAATTTCCTTATCATGTTCAACTACAATTATCGAGTTTCCTATATCTCTTAATCCCTTTAAAGATTCGATTAATTTTGAATTATCCCTTTGATGTAATCCAATACTTGGCTCATCCAGAATATATAAAACTCCGACCAATTGAGATCCAATTTGTGTTGCTAATCTAATTCTTTGAGATTCTCCACCTGAAAGTGATCTTGAAGGTCTATTTAAAGATAAATAATCCAATCCAACGTTTAACAAAAAATTCAATCTCTTATTCAACTCTTTTATAATTTCGCTTGCAATTATTTTATTTCTGTCATTTAGTTTTGGTCGTAATTTAGAAAACCATTTTTTTAGGTCTAAAATATCCATATCACACAGGTTTGATATACTTTTTTTATTTATGTAAAAATTCATAGATTCTTTATTCAATCTTGATCCGTTACAACTAGAGCAAATTTGATTTTCCATAAAACCCTTTGCCCATCTTTTTATTCTTGATGAGTGATTTTCATTAAACTGATTTTCAATAAAGGTCAAGATACCCTCAAAATCAATTTCATATTTTCTTGTTAATCCTAATGTCTTAGATTCTACTGAAAAAGTTTCATTTCCTCCATTTAATATGATTTCAATTGCAGATTTTGGTATTTTTTTAATCGGATCTTTTAAATCGAAATTATATCGGTTAGAAATAGTTAATAACTGTTTAAATATCCAATTATTTTTATAACTCCCAATTGGAATAATTCCACCTGAATGAATTGAAGCATTATTATCGGGAATAACACTATTTAAATTAATTTTATTCACGGTACCAAGTCCATTACATCTTTGACACATTCCTTTTGGAGAGTTAAATGAAAACGAATTTGGTTCTGGTTTAGCATATGAAATTCCAGAGGTGGGACATACGAGATTTCGACTAAAATATTTATTTTTTTTACTCTCCTCATCGATAACAACAAGAGATTGATCACCATGATACATTGCAGTCAAAATACTTTCTTTTAATCTCTTGACAGATGACTTATCTTGTTTTACTATTAATCTATCAATAACAATTTCTATATCGTGAATTTTATACCTATCAAGTTTCATGTTTGAAACTAAATCTTGAACAACACCGTCTATTCTTACTTTTATAAATCCTTGTTTTCTAATTGTTAAAAAAAGTTCTCGGTAGTGACCCTTTCTAGATTTAACAACAGGTGAAAGAACAGTAATCTTTTTTTCAAGAAATGAACTTAATATTAAATTTACAATTTCATCATCATTGTAACTGACCATTTTTTCTTGTGAATTATAACTGTATGCATCTGCAATTCTTGAATATAACAATCTTAGATAATCGTATATTTCAGTAATTGTGCCAACAGTAGATCTTGGATTTTTAGAGGTAGTTTTTTGCTCTATAGCAATTACAGGTGACAGACCATCAATTTTATCTACATCAGGTCTTTCTAATCCTCCTATGAATTGTCTTGCATAAGCAGAAAATGTTTCTATATATCTTCTTTGACCCTCAGCGTAGATTGTATCAAATGCCAATGAAGATTTGCCACTCCCAGATATTCCAGTGATAACAACTAATTTGTTTTTTGGAATGTTTAAATCAATATTTTTCAGATTATGAGCCCTAGCTCCATTTACGGAAATTTCATCTTTCATTTGTAAATAAAATCAAGCTAGCAATTTACAATTTTTAAAATGATTAATTAAGAATGTTACATTAATATCCTACTGCTTTATCATCTCCTCGTTTATCTGCTCCACCAATTAAAAAACCATTAGCAGTCACTTGAATAGCATCCACCCGTCCAATCGATGTTTTTTTATCATTAAATAAATATCCTTTTAAAATCAACGAATCTTTAATTTTTCCATCAATTGAATTATTTTCATAATATATCAAATCAGGTAAATAAAGATGATGAAATCTTGGTGAATTAACTGCCTTATCAATATTAAATTGAAATTCATTTACATTAAGTATGGTTTGTAAGACCGAAGTTATAATAGTAGGTCCCCCGGGACTTCCTAGCACGAGATAAAGGTTATTGTTTTTTTCTACAATTGTTGGGGTCATTGAACTTAGCATTCGTTTATTTGGAGCAATTTCATTTATTTCTCCTCCAATCATTCCGTACATATTAGGCACGCCTGGTTTTATAGAAAAGTCATCCATTTCATTATTCAAAAAAAATCCAAGTGAAGGAGGAAAGAGTTTTGATCCATAATTTCCGTTTAAAGTTGTTGTTACAGAAACAGCATTACCATATTTATCAACAATAGAGTAGTGTGTTGTTTCTTTACTTTCATCTAATGTAATATCTCCAGATTTGATATATTTTGATTGGGAAGCTCTTTTAAAAGAAAAATTATTCATTCTTTCATTTAAATATTTCTTATTTAATAATTCTTTGGAGGGAATATAGTTAAAGTCGGGATCACCTAAATATTTTCCTCTATCAGCAAATGATCTTCTTTCAGCTTCAACTAATAATTGTATGTATTTTTGACTGTTGTGATGAAATTTTGATATATCGTAAGGTTCTATCATTTTGAGAATTTGTGCAAGAACAATTCCTCCACTAGATGGTGGACCCATGCTTATAATATTCAGCTTTTTGTATTTAAACTTGATAGGATCTCTCCAAACAGCTTGATAATTATTAAAATCTTCTTGACTTAAGATTCCATTTCTAGCATTGACATATTTAATAATTTGTTTACTAATTCTTCCTTTATAAAAGCCATCTCTACCATTTTTTAAAATTGTACGAAGAGAATTAGCCAGAGCATTATTTATAAACAAATCTCCATCTTTAAATTCATTATGAAACAATGAAATTGAATCATTATTATTTTTAATGGTTTTATAATTTGAGTTAAGTGACTGAGCTTGATTTGAAGTCAATAAAAATCCATTTTCAGCTAATTTAATTGCCGGTTCAAATAACACGTTCAAAGGAAGAGAAGCGTACTTTTCATAGATTTTAAAAATTCCTGCAACAGTACCTGGAACAGCTACAGATAGTGCACCAGTCGTACTTAAACCTTCTATTTCATTTCCTTTGTTGTTTAAATACATATTCTTTTTAGATTGCAGTGGAGATTTTTCTCTAAAATCTAAAGAGCCTGTACTAGAGTCAGATAATCTGTAAACTAAAAATCCTCCTCCACCTAAATTACCTGCGTTTGGATAAACTACAGCAAGCGCTAACTCAGTAGCTATCATAGCATCAAAAGCATTACCTCCTTGTTTTAAAATGTTTATACCAGCTTGAGAAGCTTCAATTTTTGCCGAAACAACAAGCCCATTTTTAAATCCACTATTCTGAGTCTTATCATGACACGAATATGAGAATAATACAACCAAAAAAATTAATGACTTATAATTAAAAAACATAATGATATTTTATTATAAAATTAAGCTAAAAGTTATTCAAATTGTATATTTGTTGTATGACATTAATTAAATCTATTTCAGGAATAAGAGGGACTATTGGAGGAAAGCAAGGTGACAATTTAACCCCTATTGATGCTGTTAAGTTTGCATGTTCTTATGGACAATGGCTAAAGAATAATTCAAAAAATAAAAATCTTTCAGTAGTTATTGGAAGAGATGCGAGGATTTCAGGGCAAATGATTCAAAATCTTGTTCAAAACTCACTAATTTCTATTGGAATTAACGTAATTGATGTTGGCTTATCAACAACTCCTACGGTAGAACTGATGGTAACAAAATATAATGCTGATGGAGGAATAATAATCACAGCAAGTCACAATCCAGCAGAATGGAATGCATTAAAACTACTTGATGAAAATGGAGAATTTTTAGATAATATTTCAGGAAAAGAAATTGTATCTATTTCACAATCTGATAATATTATATTTTCCGAGGTTTACGACTTAGGTAAAATCACAAAAAAAGATGACTCAATTAGACTTCATATTGAATCTGTTTTAAATTTAGAATTAGTAAATACTGAAAAAATTAAATCAAGAAATCTTAAGATTGTTGTTGATGCAGTTAATTCAACAGGAGGTATCATAGTTCCGGATTTTTTAAAAGCTTTAAATGTTGAAGTTGTTAAACTTTATTGTGAACCTAACGGAGATTTTCCTCATAATCCCGAACCTTTAAAGAAAAACTTGACTGAACTTTCAAATAAAGTTTTAGAAAATAACGCTGATTTAGGAATAGCTATTGATCCTGATGTAGACAGGTTGGTGTTTGTATGTGAAGACGGTGAATTATTTGGAGAAGAAAATACTCTAATTGCTTGTTCAGATTATGTTCTAAAAAATAATCCTGGTCCAACTGTATCAAATCTTTCTTCATCTATAGCCTTAAAGGATATTTCACAAAAACATAATCAAACTCATTTTTACAGTGCTGTTGGGGAGGTAAATGTAGTAAAGAAAATGAAAGATTGTAACGCAGTTATTGGAGGTGAAGGTAACGGTGGAGTGATATATCCAAAAAGTCATTATGGAAGAGACGCAATTGTAGGAATTGGGTTGTTTTTATCTTTGTATGCCGAACTAGGTTTAACAGCAAGTCAATTACTTAACACTTACCCTAAATATTATATGATCAAAGAAAAAATCAATCTTTCAGAAGGGTTGGATGTTGATAATATTTTAAATAAAGTTATATTAAAATATGAAAACGAAAAAATTGATTTAGTTGATGGAGTAAGAATTGATTTTAAAGAAAGTTGGGTCCAATTAAGAAAATCAAATACAGAACCTATAATTAGAATTTATAGTGAAGCTAAAATCATGAGTGAAGCTCAAAATTTAATTAAAGAAATTGAATCTTTAATACAGGAAATAATTAGTCTTTAGGTGCTTTATCTTTATGTTTAAATCTGTTGTGTGTCCAATAATAATACTCTGGGACTTCCCTGATTTGTTTTTCTAATTTCTCAAGGTATACATCTGTAATCTTATAGTTTTCATAATCATTTGGAAATTCAGAAATTAATTCGACAACAACCTTGTAATAACCTCTACTTATTTTTACAACTTTTCCAAAAACAACAGGGATATTATGTTGTTTTGCTATTCTTTCTGATCCAGTAAAAACAGGAACTTTAATTCCTAAAAATTCTTTCCAATACGTAATTGACCTAATTTGTGCTGATTGATCGGCCGCCATTCCATATAAAAAAAGTTTATTTTCTTTAAGTTGTTTTTTTATGTATGCGCCAGCTTCATAGCGAGATATTAATTTAGAACCATGTCTTAATCTAAATTTTTTAATTAATGACTCTAGGCTTTTATTTGAAAGAGGAGTATAGACAGCAAAAGGAAGTTGAGGAACATGATAAGTAATTGATAAAAACCATTCAAATCCACCATAATGCGATGTCATAAACATCACACTTTTGTTCTTTTTCTCAAATTCATAAAAAATTTCAGGATTTTCGATGTAAAATCTTTTTTTCATTTCGTCAGGTGAAATACTATAAAACTTAAACATTTCAAAAAATACATCTGTTAAGTGTCTATAAAACTTTTTTTCAATTATTATTAAATCTTTTTTATTCAAAGCTATTTTAGAGAGTACTAAATTATTTCGAACAATTTTTCTTCTAAATCTAATGATATAGTATAGAAAATAGTAAAAAATATCAGAAATAAAATAAAGTAATCTAAACGGTAAGTAGGAAATGAATATTAATAATGGAGCAATAAATAATTTTGTTATAAAATTCATTTATACAAATCTATTATATAAAAATGAAATAAATTAAAAATAATAAAGACACACCTAAATGTTGCTATTTTTTATTTAGATTTAGTTCTTTAAATTAAAACACAAAATTATTTATACTTTTTTTATAATAATAGTGACTGCTTTAATTTCTTTTAAAGGATTTAAAGACCAGTATTTTTTCAATAAATATAAATTTGAAATTAGTTCGATACTCAAAGGAGATAAAATCAGAATGTTTTCCTCAGGATTTTTACATGTAGACAAGAACCATCTAATCTTAAATTTATTTACACTTTATATATTTTCTGGACAAGTAATTGCACAGGTAGGATCGTTAAATTATTTAATTATTTATATTATTAGTCTCTATGTAGGTAATTACTTTACTTTAAAATTTCATAATAAAGAACCATATTACTCAGCTGTGGGCGCTAGTGGTGCTGTTACTGGGATTGTTTATTCTTCAATAATTCTATTTCCTGAAATGAAATTAATTATGCTTTTTTTGCCAATTCCATTACCTGCCTATGTGTTTGGCATATGCTATCTTCTTTACAGCATTTATGGAATGAATAAAAATTTAGGAAATATAGGTCATACTGCACATTTCGGAGGAGCAATTGCGGGATTATTGGTTACGATATTAATTAAACCACAAATTATAGATGAAAATCTTTGGGTGATAATACTTATGATGTTCCCGTTGCTTTTCTTTATTATAAATTCAAAAAAAAGAATATTCTGATTAATTTAGGGAAAGTTGTTTAATAATTATTTTTTCTAAGTCAGAACCTTTTGAATCCATTGCAATGATTCTTTTTTCAGAATTTAAAACAAACGTTGTTGGCATTCTGGTTATGTTATAGAGTTTTGCAATTGGCTCATTCCAAAACTTGACATGTGAAACATGAATCCAATTTTCAAGTCCATCATCATTAATTGCGTTCGCCCACGATTCTTTGTCTCTATCCAAAGAAACTCCTACAATTTGAAACTCATCATTTGAATACTTTTTATTTAATGAAACTAAATGAGGATTTTCTATCCTACAAGGACCACACCATGATGCCCAAAAGTCGACCATAATAACCTTTGATTTAACGTCTGAAAAATCAACAACATTTCCATTTAAATCAGGACCACTAAAATCTGGAGCTATTGATCCAATAGTAGGGGATTGTTTTTTACTTTCATTTAAATAATCTATACCCTCTTTGATGCTTTTTGAAGAATTAGTTTTTTTAATTAGATCAGTAAAATTTTCATATATCTTTTCAGCATTTTCTAATTCAATTTCTTGTTGAGTTAACATTCTTTGTAAAATTAGTGTTGAAATATAAGAATCGTTATTTGTGTTCATAAAATCAAGTTCATAATCATTTAATTTAGATCTCATTTGCTCAAACTGGTCTTTTAAATCATTGGAAATTAATGAGTCGCTTAATGATGTTCCTCTAAGTTCTGATTGAATTTTATCTAATTCGACATAAAAAGCTTTTGTTTGTTTAACATATCTAAAAAAATCTTCATTAGATTTTGTACCGGTAATTTTTGAGGATCTCATACTATCTTTAAAGATTTCAATTTTAATAGTACCAGGCTCTAGAACAAGAGGAAGATTTTCTCTTTCATTTTCAAAATAAATATAATGCATTTCTGGAACTACAATAGAATCAGTAAATTTGAATTTTCCTTCAAAAACCTCTGTTGAGTCAACAGCAGCAGGCCTATTGTCTCTGCCGTATTCAATCAAATAGACTTTTTTACCATCTTCATGATTTGTGGAAGCATCTATTAAAAATACAGAATTATTAGAGCAGGATTGGGTTATTAAAACAATTAAAAGAAAAAGAATGAATCTTATCATAATGGATTATATTAGTTCATCAAATGAACTGCAAATATATAATAATTTAATACTCTTATTTAACATATGATTCAAGAATTAATTGATATTATTGGGAGTAAATATGTTATCACAGCAAGTTGGAGAAAAAACTCATATTCTAAGGGATGGCGATATGGAAATGGTGAAGCGCTTGCTGTTTTAAGGCCGGGTTCATTAATTGAACTTTGGAAAATATTAAAGGTATGCTTGAAAGCGGATGTAATTGTTATTATGCAAGCAGCTAATACAGGTTTAACAGGCGGATCTACTCCAAACAGTAATGATTATGATCGTCCAATTATTATAGTAAACACTTTAAGAATTGATGACATACAACTTATTAATGAAGGCAAACAAATAATTGGATTTTCAGGAAGTTCATTGTATGATTTAGAAAAAAAATTAGAACCAATTAATAGAGAACCTCATTCAATTATTGGATCTACATCTATTGGAGCTTCAATTGTTGGTGGTGTATGTAACAACTCAGGTGGCTCACTTGTACAACGAGGTCCTGCATTTACTGAGCTAGCCCTATATGCTAAAGTCAATGTAGACGGTGAATTAGAATTAATTAATGAATTAGAAATTAACTTAGGATCTAATCCTGAGGAAATTTTAAATAATTTACAAAATAAAAATTACGATAAGTTAGACGTAATAAATTCCAACAAATCAGCATCTGACAATAAATATTCTGAAATAGTAAGACAAGTTAAGTCTACAACTCCTGCAAGATACAATGCTGATGAAAGATTATTGCATAATGTGTCGGGATGTGCAGGAAAATTAGCTGTCTTTGCCGTAAGGTTAGATACTTACCCAAAGCCAAAAAAAAATCAAGTATTTTATGTTGGCTCAAACAATCCTGATGATTTTTGGAAAATTAGGAGAGATATACTTAAAACATTTAAAACGCTTCCAACACTTGGAGACTATGTCCATAGGGATTGTTACGATGCAGCAAAAAAATATAGTAAGGATACTTTTTTAGTAATAGAGAAGCTTGGAACTAATTTTCTTCCAACACTTTTTGAGTTAAAAAGAAAGGTAGACATCATTACTAGTAAATTTAAATTTTTTCCTGATCATTTTTCAGATAGACTTATGCAATTTTTAAGTAATTTTTGGCCAAATCATCTTCCTAAAAATATGGAAGTGTTCAGAGATTTATACGAGCATCATTGGATTATAGAAATGTCTGACGATGGTATAAACGAAGCAAAGGAATATTTTAATAATTTTTTTAAAGATAAAAAAGGAGACTATTTTCTTTGTAACAATAAAGAAGGAAAAAAAGCTATGCTTCATCGCTATGTTTCTGCAAGCGCGATTGGAAGATATCATAATATAAATAAAAGCAAACACGGTGAAATGTTGTCATTAGACATAGCATTTCCAAGAAATGAAAAAAATTGGTTTGAAAAATTATCTCCAGAAATTGATGAATTATTGGAAATGAAATTATATTATGGACACTTGTTCTGTCATGTACAGCATCTTAATTATATTGTCAAGAAGGGAGTTGATGGGGAGGCTTTAAAAGAAAAATTATTAAATACGTATAAAGAAAGAGGAGCAGAATATCCAGCTGAACATAACGTTGGTCATGAGTATTCTGCAAATCCAACACTATTAAAATTTTACAAAAAACTCGATCCAACTAATTTTTTTAACACTGGTATAGGTAAAACAAGTAAACTTAAAAATTGGAAATAATTAATACTAAGTTTTATTATAATTGATATTAAACAAGTTTTTTTTATAATAAATATTAGAGCTATTTTTGTTTTAAATTTTATAAATGGCTGGTAATATATTTGGGAACATTTTTAAGCTCACAACTTTTGGAGAATCTCACGGTCCTGCGCTCGGTGGAGTAATTGATGGTTGTCCCTCTGGACTTAAAATTGATTTAAACGCTATTCAAGTTGAAATGGATAGAAGAAAACCTGGTCAATCAGCAATTGTTACTCAAAGAAAAGAGCCCGATTCAGTTACTTTCTATTCTGGAATCTTTGAAGGTGAAACTACAGGAACGCCAATCGGTTTTTTAATTCATAACACCGATCAAAAATCTAAAGATTACTCACATATAAAAGATTCTTATAGACCTTCTCATGCAGATTATGTTTATGACAAGAAATATGGAAATAGAGATTACAGGGGAGGAGGAAGGAGTTCGGCAAGAGAAACAGCATGTAGGGTAGTAGCTGGTGCAATTGCTAAACAAATTTTATCTGAAATAAAAATTACTGCTTTTGTTTCTTCTGTTGGAAAAATTAAAATCGACAAACATTACAATGATTTAGATTTTTCAGAAATTGAAAAAAATCCGGTAAGGTGTGCAGATTCTGCAACCGCACTATTAATGGAAAAACATATTAAAGATATAAGAAAAGAAGGTGATACTGTTGGAGGGATTGTTAGTTGTGTTATTAAAAACACACCAATTGGACTAGGAGAACCTGTTTTTGATAAACTTCATGCAGATTTAGGAAAAGCTATGTTATCAATAAATGCTGTAAAAGGTTTTGAATTTGGAAGTGGATTTGAGGGAACTAAATTAAAAGGAAGTCAACACAACGATTCATTTGACAAAGATGGAAATACAAAAACTAATAATTCTGGAGGAATTCAAGGCGGAATTAGTAATGGTATGGATATTTACTTTAATGTGGCCTTCAAACCTGTTGCTACAATAATGAAAGCTCAACAAACAATTGATTCTAATAGTAATGTAGTTGAAATAAAAGGAAAAGGAAGGCACGATCCATGTGTTGTTCCAAGAGCAGTTCCTATTGTTGAGGCAATGGCTGCGTTAGTCTTAGTTGACTTTTTACTACTAAATCGAACCATTAAACTTTAATGAAAAAATTAGCTCTACATTGGCAGATTATCTTAGGAATGGTTCTTGGTGTTTTCTTTGGTCTTATACTTTTAAATTTTGAGGGTGGAAAAGTTTTTATCATAAATTGGATCAAGCCTTTTGGAACCATATTTATAAATTCATTAAAATTAATTGCTGTCCCATTAATATTAGCTTCACTAATCAAAGGAATCTCAGATCTTAAAGATTTATCAAAACTTTCTTCAATGGGAGGCATAACGATTTCAACGTATATTTTTACAACCTTAATGGCAGTTTCCATTGGCTTAATTGCTGTTAATTTAGTTAAGCCAGGAGATTATATAACAGAAGAAACTAGAGAACAGCTTGTTAGCGCTTACTCAACAAATGCAAATCAAAAAATTGAAGCCGCAAACAACCAAAAAAATTTAGGACCCCTGCAACCACTAGTTGATATAGTTCCGTCAAATTTTTTAAGTGCTGCGTCTAATAATAGAAACATGCTTCAAGTAATTTTCTTTGCCATTCTTTTTGGAATAGCTATGATTTTAATCCCTAAAAAAAAATCAAAGTCAATAAAAAAGTTCTTTGACTCACTTAATGATATTATTTTAAAAATTATTGATCTAATTATGCTTGCCGCACCATATGGTGTATTTGCTCTTTTAGCTGCTATAATTGTAGAAGCACCAAGTATAGATCTTTTTAAAGCATTAGGATTGTACTCTTTAACTGTTCTTTTCGGACTGTTTCTATTGATATTTATGTATGTTATAATTGTCAAATTATTTATTGGTAAAAGCCCCTCATATTTCATAAAAGGTATTTCTCCAGCTCAGCTATTAGCATTTTCTACTAGCTCAAGCGCTGCGACGCTTCCGGTAACGATGGATAGGGTACAAGATCATTTAGATGTAGAAGAGGAGGTAAGTAGCTTTGTTCTTCCAATAGGTGCA
>Ga0209406_1001959_pt1 | contig 14265 bp, 10 predicted proteins | sample COGITO_mtgs_1204_FD_184808 | JGI IMG/M metagenome (GOLD analysis project Ga0209406, IMG submission 184808) | Pelagic marine microbial communities from North Sea - COGITO_mtgs_120426 (SPAdes) (version 2) | ecosystem: Environmental > Aquatic > Marine > Epipelagic ...
CGCCTCCGACTTAGCCAACTTCCACGGCGCACGTGTTTCGGCGTATTTATTAATGCCTGAAATGAAGGTAAAAATACGATCCAAAGCCTTGTGAAACTGAAACCCTTCGAACAATGGGATCAGTTCACCCTGAGTCTTTTCCCACAGACCTTTAAGGTCTTGCTCTGGTTGCTCATCAACAGATGCCGCGGGTACTTTACCCTCGGAGTAACGGCTACCCATGTTGAGTAAGCGGCTGACTAAGTTACCCAAATCGTTAGCAAGGTCACTGTTGTAACGGCTCATAAAGAGCTCAATTGAGAATTCACTGTCTTGTCCGACATTCATCTCGCGAGTCACGAAATAGCGGAATGCATCGGTGCCAAACTGCTCGATCAAATCAAGTGGATCAACCACTTCGCCAGTACTCTTGGACATCTTTGCACCCGAGCTCAACCACCAACCATGGACCAAGAAATGCTTCGGCAATTCAAGGTTCAATGCCTTGAGCATGATCGGCCAGTAAACCGCATGCGGTGGCACCAAAATATCTTTACCTATGACATGGTAATCGGCTGGCCAGTTCTGTTCGAACTCATCAGTGCCGTAGCCCGCTGCGGTAATATAGTTAGTCAACGCGTCGAACCACACATAGGTCACATACTCAGAGTCGAATGGAAGTTCGATGCCCCATTCCAAGCGCGACTTCGGTCGAGAAATACAGAGATCGTTGAGCGGCTCTTTTTTGAGAAACTGCAGCACATCGGCACTACGGAAGCGCGGATAGATCATCTCTGTATTCTGCTCGATCGTTTCGACCAACCAGTCCTGATATTGTGCGAGTTTGAAGAAATAGTTAGTCTCTACGACTTCCTCCACTTCACCGAAGATCTCCGGCCACTTGCCATCAACCTTTTCCTTCTCAGTGACGAACTGCTCTTGGCGCTGGCTGTAGTAGCCGTTGTAGTCTGCCTTATAGATCAAGCCTTGATCAAACAGTGTCTGTAAAATCTCGCAAACGACCTTCTTGTGACGCGGCTCTGTAGTGCGGATGTAATCGTCGTTGGTAATCTCTAAGCGTTCGCAAAGCCCTTGAAACTTAGCCGCATGACCATCACAAAATGCCTGCGGCTCGATGCCCTCCTTCTGCGCTGACATTTGCACTTTTTGGCCGTGTTCATCGAGGCCAGTGACGAACTTCACCTGGTCGCCTTGCAGGCGACGAAAGCGCGCGACGATATCTGTCAGCACTTTTTCGTAGGCATGGCCGAGGTGCGGCGCGCCGTTTGCGTAGTCGATTGCGGTGGTGATGTAGAAGTGCTTACTCATGGAAACCGAGCAAGGTGGGCGAATTCGAGCATGGGCGCAAGTCCGTAGCACAAGGACTTGGCTATCGCTCAACCAACGATTCGAGGCCTTCGACCAAGAATTGTCGTTTACCCTTCCATATTCCCAGAGTCACCACCATCGCGGTGGGCGATTTGGCGCCCTTTATCTGATGCAACTGTGCATACACGGATTTATCCGGTGCGTAGGCGGCCCACTGCTGCCCGGCGACTTCAAGTGTCATCGGCCGCACTTTAAGCACTCGTGCTTCGACGCGATACAAACGTCCGACGAATGGACCGAGCGCAGCGTCAGACAGTTGCGCGAGATCAACGGCGTCCCGCAGCGGCAACTGCATGCCTGTTTGATAAACAAGTGGCAGCTCAAAATCCAAAGCATCATCGCCCACACTCGGGTTTTCTAAATCGACAAAATCGCCAGCACGGCCCGATCCGACTGTAAACCGTGCAGCGACGGGAAAGTGGTCCGTCGCCCCACCTCCAGTCTCGCCGGCAAAGGTCCATTCCAACGGCCGGCTCAAAAGATCGGCATTCAACCCAGGTAGGATAACAGGCGTAAAACTACCATCCACATAGCTGACGCCCGACTGATCGTACAGCCCACGGGTCACCAGCAAATGCATCAGTGAGCCGCGTCGCCCACGCCACACCTCGGAATAGCGCTGTTCTGACGGCAACTCAAACCACAGATTATAGAGATCGACGCCGCCAAGCTCACGAATCGCCAACTCATTGCCTTGCGACCCGAGTACATCGTTGATCCCAGTCTCCAATTCTGGATAGAGGATCGAATGATTGTAGTGCGAGTTCAAATCACCGCCGATGATAATATCCGCCATCGGATCGGCCGCGAGTCGCGCATCGATTAGGGCTCGCAGCACCTCGGCGTTCTGCACACGGATCGGTTCGCGAGACGGACTCGACGCCCCAGACTTCCAATGGTTGACGTAAACCGTCAGCGGGTGCGCGGCGACATTCAGCGTCACCTCCAAAATATCGCGCGCCTGCAGCAACTCATGGCTCTGTACCTCTTGAATGCGGAAACGGGAAAATACCGCATTCGTATGGGCGATCGCAGCATCTGATCCCTTCGAAGGGGCAACAGCCACCGAATAGCCGACCAAACCAGCATCACTTAACGCTTTCAATAGCCACGCTTGCGCAGGTAACCCGGCATACTCCGAGCGCCAATCAGTTGTTAGCATTTGCGCAACACTGATCGCGTGGTGTTGGTCGAGAAAGATCGACAAATCCTCAACTGAGCTCTGCGGAGTGAAGTCCGCTTCAAGCTCTTGAAATAAGATCAGCTCGGGCCCGAGCCCCCTGTTAAAGGTTTTCAATACGGCTGCAATATTCTGCAGTTTCGTTAATAATTTACGGCGCCCGTAGGTAAACTGATCATCTGGCTCGTCTTGAATGTAGTCCTTATAAATCGCAATGCCGTCGAGATCGAACAGGTTCTCGACGTTGTAGGCCAGTACAGTAAATTCGCGCTCAGCCGCCAAACAAGGACTGGCAGCACACAGAATAAAACTCAGAAAAATTCGCCAGTACACAGTGACCTGATGCATACTAATGTTTAATCTTTAGCAGCAACTGAGGCAGTCCGCTGCGCTGCGCTGGCGCGATACAACGCCACATCTGGAATATCAATAATGACATGCACGACCAAACGAAGCACCACCACCCCCAACGCTTTGATCGCACCAGAAAGTAACGCTAGGCTAGTCGCCCCCGGCAATGGAAACAGCATGCCCTGTAAAATCGTAACAATCAGAATGGTCGCTAAGATCACCCAAGAGAGTAAATTCACAATCAAGCGAAGATCCGCATAAGCCGATTCGGCACGAATGTGTGCCTTCAATGCGCCAGAAGCAGACAGTGTCGAGGGCCCATGCATACCCGCAGCACTAGAATGATTCGAATTGCGCCTACGCTGCGAGCTGTCCTTCGCAGCCGAGGAACGGCCACCTCGCGAGTTCTCACGCGCGCTGCAATAGGCCGCATAGGCTTGCCCCCACTGGTGCTCCGACAGCTTCCGAGTGCTCGGATCCATCTTCTCGCGCGATCTCCTAAAATCTTTGAACTTCTTCATGCTAGAATTTGTAAGTATCTTAACAGAATCTGCAACCCTAAGCCGCAACGACGACGCTCACTCACTTATATTTTATGTACCTGCTCAATCTGGACGAATCGGCCACATTCTTGTTCCTGTGTACAAATATGAATAGCCATCTAACAACCGCCGAATCGCTGCGGCGGTTATTTCAAAACGTGAACTCGACTATTACGCTGGGTCCGCTCGCAACATGTGCACTTGCTGTTGCGGATATGGAATACTGATACCTTCGGCATCAAATTTCTCTTTGACTGCCTTTGTGAAATCAAACTTCACACCCCAGTAATCAGCAGCGTTCACCCAAGGGCGCACGACAAAATCGACGCTGCTATCACCTAAGTTTGCGACCTCAATCTGCGGAGCCGGATCTTTTAGCACACGCGCATCAGCCTCGAGTAGGTCAAGCATCAGTTGCTTCGCTTTATTCAGGTCATCCCCATATCCGACACCAACCACCATATCGATACGACGAGTCGGGTGAGCGGAAAGGTTAGTAATCGAACCGCTCATCACCGCTGAGTTCGGCATGATGATTTTAACATTATCTGGAGTTCTCAATTCAGTCGTCAAAAGACCCACTTCCACGACAACACCCATCTCACCGCCAGCCTTGATAACATTGCCGACCTTGAAAGGCTTGAACAGAATCAGCAAAACTCCAGCAGCGAAGTTCGAAAGCGAACCTTGCAGCGCGAGGCCGATCGCCAAGCCCGCCGCTGCCACCACCGCAGCAAATGAAGTCGTCTCGACACCAAGCTTACCAATCGCGGCGATGGCAACAAATACCACAATCGCTCCGTAAAGCATACTGGAAAAAAAACCGATCAGCGTCGCATCCACTTCTTTTTTGATCAAAGCAGCCGCGAACAGTGCTTTCACTTTCTTCGCCACCCATAGGCCCACGATTAATATAATAATTGCGGCCACGACTTTGAGCCCGAAATTCGCGATGCTTTCCATAATTGAATCTGCGGCTGATTGTTCTTCCATGATATGTGTTTGGTTAGTTGATCCGTTTAATTGTAGAAATATACCGAGAATTGGTAATTATTGTTATATGTGACAATCCTTACTCTTCGCTGAGACGCAAATACCTAACGTCGATTAGTCAATAAACGAAACGACTTTTTTGTTCACGCGGGCAGACGTTGATTAATTTGAGCAATCGCCCATCGTGCATGCTCAGCAACCATCACGTCGCTCCCAGATCCGACAAGCTGTAGCGCTGGTAAATCCTCGGCCAGACCGATATTACCGAGCACCACACAAATATTACGCCGGAAGCGGGGCAGCTTAAGCCGACGCATTGGCGAGCCCATCATACGCTCACTGAACGTCGCCTCATCCCACCCTAGCAACTCTCGAAGCGGCGGCAACTCACGGGGCGAAAATTTCGCTTCTAAGGTCGGCGTCGCCCATTTATTCCAAGGGCACACATCTAGACACTCGTCACAGCCATACAGTCGATCGCCGATCGCGGTACGATACTGTACTGGGATTGGCCCATCATGCTCAATCGTTAGATACGAGATACACTTGCTCGCATCGAGTTGATAGGGGGCAGTGATCGCCCCGGTCGGACACACATCAATGCAACGCGAGCAACTACCGCAGCGGTCCTTGACAGGCTCATCAGCGGGCAGGTCGAGCGTGGTTACAATATTTGCTAAAAACGACCAAGTGCCTCGCTTCGGCTCGACTAAAATTGTGCTCTTGCCCTGCCAACCGATACCAGCGGCCGCGGCGATCGGCTTTTCCAATAGCGGCCCGGTGTCGACATAAGGTCGCTGCACGCCACCAAAATCATCGCGCAGCGTGCGGCACAACTTCTTCAAATAGCGCAGCATCATGTTATGATAGTCGTCCCCTAGCGCGTATTTCGCGATGCGGTAAGGTCGCACTGGGTCCGGCTGATAATAATTCATCCCGAGCACTATAATACTGCGCGCTTCAGGTAGCAGTTGCTCTGGGTGCAGCCGGCGGTCGTTGTTTCGCTCCATCCACGACATCGTCCCATGTTGGCCTGCCGCGATCCACTTTCGATAATAGTCCCCACGCAGTTCCAACGGCACCTTTGCAACGCCGACGGCATGGAAGCCCAGCGAATGCGCCGCTGCCTTGATACGTTGTTTAATGGCAATATTCTTTTCTGACACTGAGCCAAGTATCCCAAGGATGAATCATGAGTCGAGTCCGTACTGAGCCAGCCTTTAGCAGGCGGGCGCAAGTGCCAACAATCCCCTTTTTTATTCTAGCAAAAGGTGCGTCGACCTCAGCCCAGTACAGCTCGATGCTGGACTGTATTTGGATCGATACACGGCAATCATTTTTCAATTTATAGCAGACCGAAAACTCCTGCTCGAAATCGAAATTCATCTTGTTTTCAGCACCAGAATATTTACGATTAGAAATAATCTCTTTTATTAATTATTCATAGCTCGACTAAGACTATGCTCAGAAAAGAATCAGACTACGCCCATTACTGGCACCTACCAAGCAAGCAGCTGAAAACTGCGGGACTCATTCTTCTGATCGGATGGGCAATGAGCTCATGGATTTATAGTTACATACGCCATCACTCCATGGAATTAGATGAGATTCATTTTAATGAACTCGTTACTGAATCTGAATCTGCCATTTCCAGCCGCTTTAACAGCTATGTGGACTTACTTAGAGGAGCGGCCAGCTACTATGTCAGTTCGAGTTGCGTCACCCGAGAAGAGTGGCGCATTTATGTAGATTCCCTAAAAATCCGGCAAATCTATCCAGGCATCAACGGCATTGGCTTTTGTCTGCCTTTTACTTCGATTGAGGATCACCAACAATTTCAGCAGAAAATTGAAAGTGAGTCTCTGCAGTCTCATCCCGTGGTAGATGTGCCAAATGTCCGCAGCCCAGAAACCGATGAAACGACAATAAAAAATCTAATCATCACTCACATTGAACCATTGGAAATTAACCTTTCGGCTCTTGGATTACGGCTTTCTAGCGAGACGAGCCGGTTGCGTGCGGCAGAATTATCCAGAGACAGCGGCGAGCCGAAAATAACCGCTCGTATTATACTTGTTCAAGACGGCAAAGCACGTCCTGGATTCCTGTTGTATGTGCCCGTCTATTCACCAGGACACCCCATCACTACGCCCGAACAAAGAAGACAAGCCTTTCTCGGCTTCGCGTATGCGCCTTTTATTACTGAGCTCTTTGTGGGCGGTGTACTTGGAGATGAAAATCCAGAGCAAATCAACTGTTCGATCTACGATAGTGATTCAATCAGTCTAGACACCTTGGTCTATTCAAACATTACGGACAAAGGGGCTAAATCAATATTCGAGTTTGACCAACTAAGCACTTTAGATATCGGCGGGCAAATATTTACCATTACTTGGCAACGAGGGACGAAATATGCGGCAGAGACTTCATATAATGCCGCCACAGCTGGAATGCTTAGCGCTCTGTTTACATGCTTGCTGGCATTTGCTGCCTGGAATTACGAATCACTCATTAAAAGTAAGAAAATAATTGAATCAAAAACTGATGAACTCACAGCAATCAACCAACTCTTAAAATCAGAAGTTGACGTCAGAAAGGTGGCTGAAGCAGAAGCCAGTCAAGCTGAATTAGCCGCGAATTCAGCGAATGAAGCCAAGAGCGAATTTCTAGCTATAATGAGCCACGAGATCCGAACTCCGATGAACAGTGTTATCGGATTCGCTCAACTTCTATCCTCCAGTAAACTTACTGCGGAGCAATCCCTCTGGGCCAGCTATATCAAATCCTCCAGCAGCGGACTGCTCAGCCTGATGGACGATATTCTTGACTTCTCTAAAATCGAAGCCGGAAAGCTTGAGCTCGAGAATATTCCCTTTTCGCTTCAGGAAATCATTGAGAACGTGATTGGCAGCTTTTCTGTTCAGGCCTCAGCGAAGAGCATCATCGTGGATGCAAAAATGGAGAGGGACATCCCCGAATATGTCTTAGGAGATCCGACCCGCCTCAGACAAATTGTCATTAATTTAGTGAACAATGCCCTGAAATTCACCGATAAAGGCAGCGTTTCCACCCACCTAGAGTGGCTTGGAGATAAAAATAAGGGGATTGCTCGCATTAGCGTGGTCGATACAGGAATCGGCATTGCTCCAGACAAGATTGATAATCTTTTTAAACAATTTACCCAAGCAGACCTTTCCACTACTCGAACATATGGTGGCACTGGACTCGGATTGTCGATTTGTCAGAAGCTGACTGGCCTAATGAATGGAACGATCCGTGCCACGAGTCCCGCAAGTCAAGGCACCACGATGGTCGTCGAGATTCCCTTTAGAGTCTCGACGAAAATCATCGATACTCCCACGAAAGAGGACACACCGATAGACGCGAGTCAAAATACTAAGCAACTCACGAAAGTCCTATTAGTCGATGACAACGATCTAAATCAAATACTGGGCTCAACGATATTAGAGCAAATGGGCTACGCTGTCACTCTCGCAAATGACGGCACGGAGGCAATCAAACTGGCAAAGCAGACATACTATCCGATTATATTTATGGATTGCAGAATGCCGATAATGGACGGCTTCGATGCAACTCTCGAAATCCGAAAACTCGAAGCAGCTGACTTGCTGCCGCGAGGTCCGCATAAAAAGAGAATTGCGATTGTCGCACTGACTGCAAACGTCTCAAACGAGGACAAAGAAAAGTGTACTCGCGCGGGAATGGACGATTATATTTGCAAACCCTACCAAGCTCTCGACTTTAAAAAAGTGCTCAACACTTATCTCGATCAAAGCTAACTGGCAGAAAAGACATTCCTGATTACCAGCTGGCAGAGTAGCTATTTTTTCGGAATCTCTCTAAGCTCTGGCAGAAAAAGATAATTCTGCCGCGTATTTTAGCAACTAAACAAGAAGATCGCTTGCTTATTTTCCTCTCCGCCCCTGTTCTCTGGCAACTGCCCTACTGCGCCCAGTGCCTTGCGGGCAGAAACACCACATGAGTTATCTCCTTGAGCGAAAAAATGCGAAATTAAGCGCTCTTCATAAAAACTTCAGGCACTCATCCATTCACTTCTCGAGATAAAAGCAATCCCGCCACTTCACAAGAATTCACACACACTCTCTCACTTCCTTAACCCAGAGACATTATGTCAGTAAATTTCCCAAATCAACGTAGCCAACCTCCAATCTTCCCAGGGCTGCAAGGCTTCAAAGGCTCACTCGCCCTGCTACTCATTGCGATCGCCGTGCTGACCATTTTTCTAATGGTTAACTTTCGCGTGCAACGCGTCTCCGGCACCGAAGTCGGCATTAAGGTGAACAATGTCACTGGCGACATCACCGTCATCGCCGAATCCGGCACCAATATTTACAACGGTCTCCTCAACTCCTTCCACCTGCTCGACATGACCGTGCAACGTCTGGAAATGGTCGCCGACCCGAATCGCGGCGAACGTAGTAACCGCGATGATCTGCGCATCAAAACAGTCGACGGTTCGGACGTCTTCCTCGACCTCACGATCAACTATCAACTCCGCCGTGACATGGTCGAAGAAACCGTCACCACCTCCGGCCTCGGTGATGCCTATAAATACAAATGGGTGCGTGACTACTCACGTTCAGTCTGTCGCGCCGTCTTTGGTGAAATGACCACCGAAGAGTTCTACGATGCAAGCGTGCGTAACGACAAGGCGCAAGAGGCGATGATAGAGCTCAACCTGCTACTCAAACCCTACGGCATCGAAGTGTCTAGCGTCATTGCCGAGAAATTCAGCTTTCACGCAGAATACGAAGAACGTATCCGCGCCAAAAAGCTAGCCGACCAAGAAGTCGAAGAGCAAATCTCCAAAGCCAATGCCGCTCGCCAAAATCAAATCTTCCGCGTCGTCGAAGCCACCAAGAAGAAGGAAGTGTTTCTAGCGACCTACTCCGGCGACATGCAAAAACTCATCGTCGAAGCGACTGCCAATGCGCAGCGCGACGTGCTCGACGCTGAAGCCTATGTGATCGATACCCAACTCGGCGCCGACGCCACGTTCTACCAACGCGACAAAAACTCGCAAGGTATCCTCGTCAAAGCCAAGGCCGAAGGCGAAGCTCTCACCGCACTCGCCAACGCCTACCAAGGTATCGGCGGCATGAATCTAGTTCGTCGTGCCTATGCCAGCAAAGTGGGTGACATGAAAATCACCGGACAACCCTTTACCATTGAAAGTAAAACCGAACGCCTCAGCTACAAGGACGAAGCTGCCGTGACCAAAAAAAAGCCAGCCATTAAATAAGCCACTGCCATACGGACACATACTATCATGAAATTTATAAAACTGCTCTCTTCTCTCATCATACTCGCCGCAGTTAGCGTCTTCGTTGCCGCCAACTTCCTATTTATCAAAATCGATCTCGGCGAGACCGGGGTACGCACCCAGCAATATGCCGTCTTTGGTGCAAAGGGCGTAGTCCCGGAGGACTTCGGCCCAGGCTGGCATCGCAACCTGCCGCTTCTCGACACTTGGAAGATCTTCGACTCGACGGTGCAAACGACTGAGTTCACCACCGAGCAAGAACGTAAGGCTACGAGGAAGATCTACAGCTTCCTGTCATCGACTTCACAACGCTACCTCGATGCCTCATCAACAGGCAGCACAGGTCAAGTCGAGCTCAAGTCCAAAGACGGTTACACCGTGCGCCTCGACATAACCGTCAAATACCGCGTCAGCCCCAACGAAGTGCACAAGCTCTACCGAGAACTCGGCTCCGAGGCTCGCTATAAAGGCATCGTCCGCGACCAAGTGCAGAAGACCATTCGTGATATCTTTGGCACCATGCTCACCGAGGAATTCTACGATCCTGAAGTGCGCCGGATCAAAACAGTCGAAGCGAAAGAAGATCTCAAAGGCGAACTCGCAGACAGCAGTATCGACCTGATTGACATCCTGATCCGCGACATCGCCTTCGATCCGTCCTATGAGCGTAAGATTCTCGACAAGAAACTCGCCGACCAAGATGTAGAGCTCAACAAGTCCCGCGCACTGGCCGAAGATAAGAAAGGTGAAACGAACCGGATCGGAGCCGAAACCGAAGCGAAGGTCCGCGTCATTGAGCAAGAGCTCATTGCGAAGAGGCTCACCATGAAAGCCGACACCGACAAAGAGATCGCACAGCTCAACGCGGATGCTCGACTCACCGCGGCGAAGCTCAAGGCCGACGCCGATCTGTATAAGGCCGAGTTCGAAGCCAAAGGTACGCTGCTCGAGAAAGAAGCGACCGCCGAAGGCGAACGCCTCAAAGCCACCGCCCTCAACACCCCAGGCGGCGAGAACCTGGTTGCCTTCGAAATCGTCGAGCAACTCAACCTCGGCGAGGTCACTGTATCGACCCAGAGCAACGACTTCTTAGACGTCGCATCCGTGCTCGAAAAAGTCGGCGCCAGCGCCGAGTAGTTTTGACTCATTCATTTTAAAAAAGGCGATTGGTATCTAATACCAATCGCCTTTTTTGTGTATTGCATAGCAAAACAAGTAAAGGAGCGAGGGCGAGTCGCCCTCGTTTACATCCACGTCGGTTCAACCTGAACGAGTCGCCCACTCTCCACTGTCAGGCGAAAAAAGCACCAAACGGCCCGCCCAAATTACCCAATCAAGACTCTGCTAAGACTAAGCCCGCGGGTGCGCTTGCTTGTGCGCCTCTTTGAGTCGGGCAATCGACACATGGGTATAAATCTGAGTGGTCGATAAATTGGCGTGTCCCAGCAATTCCTGCACGCTGCGCAGGTCCGCACCATTATCCAGCATATGCGTGGCGAAGGAGTGGCGCAGCTTATGCGGCGTCATATCCAACGGCAGCTCTGCAGCAGCGAGATGCGTCTTTAAGAGCTTTTGCACCTGGCGCGGATCCATGCGCCGACCATTGCGCTGGCACACCACTGGCACATTCAACTCTGCCGACAGCTTAAACCGATCAATAAACAAACCGAGGCAGCGTGTCGCCACAGGCCCCAGTGGGCAAAGCCGCTCTTTCTGCCCTTTGCCAAGCACACGTGCTACGCCCTGCTCCAAATCGATCTGTCCATGGTTGAGCCCACAGAGTTCACTCACCCGTAACCCGCCACCATACAGTAGCTCCAAAATTAGCGTGTCACGAAAGGCCTCGAATTCGCCGATTTTACCCTCTTGCCAGAGTAGAATCGGGGCATTCAGTAAGGCCCGCATTTGTGACTCAGATAAGAACTTAGGCAGTGGCTTACCTAACTTCGGCAGCGTCACGCCAGTAAACGGATTCGAATCTGCTAAGCCTTGCTTACGCAGGTATAAATGAAATGCACGAAGCCCCGACACGTGATTATGCAGGGTGCGACGCGCCAGCCTCCGTCCTTCTTCAATTAAATACGAGCGCACATCCAGCGGTCGCACCGCGGCAAAATCGCCATGCCATTCCCCTCGCCCTTGCATCCATCGTATAAAGTGCTCAACCGCAGCACGATAATTACGAACCGTGTAAGCGGAGACACGCCGCTCCAAGGCGAGGTGATCGCAAAAATCATTCAGCACAGGTATGCTAGGAGTCGGTTCGGTGTCTGCCATTACACCAACAACCTAGCTCAGCGTGCGTCGGAAAAGCGATACTCTTGTCGTTTTTTATCGCTCATAATCGAACCAAACAAAAAACGGCGACAACGATAGGAGTGTGGGCGACGCGCCCACGTAGGCAAATCGAGGGTGAGTCGCCCTCACTGCTTAGAACCGATACCGAAGCGACCAGAGCGACGCTGCCACACAGAACTACTTACCTAGGTCGAAGCGTTCTTCAGCCAAGTAGCGATAGGCATTCGCACCAGAGCTACTGGGATCATACTCGAAAATTGATTGCCCGAAACTCGGCGCTTCACTCAATCGAATTGAGCGAGGAATCATCGAGCGAAAAACCTTCTCGTCGAAGTGATTACGCACCTCACCGACGACTTGGTGGGAGAGATTAGTGCGTTGATCAAACATCGTCATCAAAATACCCCCCAGCGCTAAATCGTCGTTCACCCCGGCCTCACGCAATTTATCCACCACTTTTAAAATCTGCCCGAGGCCCTCCATCGCTAGGTACTCACACTGCAAGGCAATCAGCAAGAAATCGGCCGCTGCTAAGCTATTCATCGACAACATACCCAACGCTGGCGGGCAGTCCAAAATGATGGCATCATAATCGCCCGAATTGCGCAACGGATTCAAACATTCGCGCAGCTGCACCAAGTAATTATCACGCTGGATCAGCTCGATCTCTATGGCTGCCATATCCACTTCAGACGGAATCATAAACAGATTACCATTTGACCCAACCGGTTGCACCTTTTCTAGAGCAGTGCCGTCGCCACAAAGCGGGCCATATAAACTGCCACCTTCGAGCTTTTCCAACCCGAGACCACTCGTCGCGTTTGCCTGTGGATCCAAATCCACTAACACCGTCCTGACTCCGCTCTCCGCGAGCGCATAGCTGAGATTGATCGCAGTCGTGGTCTTACCGACACCGCCTTTTTGATTCGCAATTGTAAAAACCATGGAGCACATACCACAGTGATAGCCGCACCTCTGTTTGCGTCGAGCAGAAAGGTAACATCTCAATAAAATCTCTGCACGTCCAACAATATGACTGAAATAACATCCGTCAAAAAAGCCTTGCAGATATGCCTTGATAGTTTGCTTTAAAAATCGGATCCCTACAGATCCGAACAATTAGCGAGCGACACCAGGAGCCTCCTGACGTCATTTTCAACCCCCACTCCCAAATAATATAGCTATGAGCCAAGCTGACAACAAGCCGGTGATACCGCGCAATTTCCTGATCTCTTTTATAATGGTAACATTCCTATTCTCTTTATGGGGATTCGCCAATGATATCACTAATCCGATGGTTGCTGCGTTCAAGAATGTGCTGCTACTCACTAATACCCAGAGTTCATGGGTTCAGTCGGCTTTTTACGGCGGTTATTGCTTCATGGCCATTCCAGCCGCGCTCTTCATCAAGCGCTTTACATATAAGTCCGGAGTGCTGATCGGGCTCGGACTCTACGCTACTGGTTGCCTACTGTTTGTGCCGGCAAGCTCGGTCCAGTCATTCGGCCCATTTCTGATGGCCTACTTTGTGATGACTTGCGGCCTGTCATTTTTAGAAACTACAGCCAACCCATATATTCTTGCGATGGGACCAGAGGAGACCGCAACACGACGTCTCAATCTGGCGCAATCTTTCAATCCGATCGGTTCGATCACAGGAATGTTCATTGCAAAAGAGTTCATCCTCGCCCGTCTTGATTCAGCCTCCGAAGCCGAACGTCGCGTCCTACTCGACACCGACACCGAGGCTTTTAATGCCATCGCCAAAAGCGATCTAGCGGTAATCACTGGGCCTTACATTATTTTAGGGATCGTCGTCATCGTCGCATTCATCATTTTTGCTCTTACGAAATTCCCACACACAGGCTCAACGGAACACAAGCCTATGGATATTAGCGGAACTTTAGGGCGCCTCTTTAAGCGTCCCATTTATGTCTGGGGCGTCGTTGCACAAGCCTTCTATGTCGGTGCACAAATCATGTGCTGGACCTTTATTATTCAGTATGCTGGTGCCACAATGGATATGAGTAAAGCAGACGCGCAAGGTTACAACATCATCGCGATGGTGATCTTCGTATCGAGTCGCTTCATCTGCACCTTCTTCTTAAGATATTTCCGGCCTGGATTCATGCTGAGCTGTCTCGCTGTCGGCGGCGCCGTGCTCATACTCGGAGTTATCTTCCTTCCTGGAATGATTGGTCTCTGGTGCCTCGTTGGCGTCTCTGCTT
>Ga0209406_1001962_pt1 | contig 14232 bp, 6 predicted proteins | sample COGITO_mtgs_1204_FD_184808 | JGI IMG/M metagenome (GOLD analysis project Ga0209406, IMG submission 184808) | Pelagic marine microbial communities from North Sea - COGITO_mtgs_120426 (SPAdes) (version 2) | ecosystem: Environmental > Aquatic > Marine > Epipelagic ...
TATTTCATCTATAAATGTCCATGCTTTGTGTCCTGCACCTTGTTTCCCTTCTGGAATTGTACCGTAATTTTTTATAATAATATCTAATTTTTTAACAGGTATAGATTTCAATTCATAGGAGTAATTTACTAACAAATTATTTTTTTCTTCTAGGATACTAATATCATTTACAGTTTTTCCATCTTCAAGATAAAAACTGAAACCAATTTCGTTGGGTGCATAGATCCATTGTCCGTTTCCATTATAAAACCTGGTAGAGATCGTTTTAATATTTTTTGGTCTGTCAAATTCTATGGTAACTATGATATCTTCACCCGAAAAACCCAACCATTCCTTATCGCCATAACGTTTATTATTTCCAGAAATACCATTGATTAAAGCACCTTTTCCACCAGCATTGTAAGCAGGGTGTGGTTCTTTATCAATTGCTATTGTAGCACCAACTCCTTTGTGTAAATTAATTTTTTGTTGAAATACAGCTCCCAATGCAGTGTTTTTTGAATTTAAAACGACTGCTTTAATATGCATAGATGAATCTACTTTAATTGGATCTGAATATAATTTTGAAGGAAAAGATTCATCAGTAGAATAATAAATTGGGTAGCTGGAGGAAGTCGTATTTAATTCATAAGTTAAACGATCATTTACATAAGTTAATTCACCTTTTACGGAATAGATATGGTTGGCATAGTTTACATCTAATTGGTCCAATCTTTTTTGATACTGCTCTAATCTATGAATGAAATCTTGATAATTTTTGTTTTTTGGAGAAGACCAGAGCACTTCGCTTAAAGCTACAGCTCTGGGATAAGCCATGTATTCTACCTGTTTTTCTGTTTCCATATATTCTGTCCAAACATTTCCTTGAGCACCCAATACATAGGTAGCTTCTTTATCCGTTAACTCCTCTGGTATAGGATTAAAATGATATACTTTTTCTAAAGGTAAAAATCCACCTATAGCTAGAGGTTCATTTTCATTTTCAGATTGATAATGATCAAAATAACAGTGAGAACCTGGTGTTAAAATAACATCATGTTTTTCTTTTGCTGCTTGAACGGCACCTTTAGTTCCTCGCCAAGACATCACGGTAGCATTAGGAGCTAAACCACCCTCTAAAATTTCATCCCAACCAATGATTTGCCTCCCTTTAGAATTGATGTATTTTTCCATTCTAGTGATAAAATAACTTTGTAAGCCGTGTTCGTCTTTTAACCCCTCTTTTTTGATAAGTTTCTGACAATATTCACAATTTTTCCAATTAGTTTTTGGAGCTTCATCGCCTCCAATATGAATGTATTTACCGGGGAATAGTGCCACAACTTCATCTATTACATCTTCCAAAAAATTAAACGTACTTTCTTTAGGACAATACACTTCATCAAAAATTCCCCATTTGGTAGCAACCTCCACTTGTTTTCCAGAACAGCCTAATTCTGGGTATGCGGCAATGGCGGCTTGTGAATGTCCAGGCATTTCAATTTCTGGTATAATGGTAACCTGTCTAGTTAATGCATAAGCCACTACTTCCTTAATTTCTTCTTGAGTATAAAAACCACCGTAAGGTTTTCCATCAAATTGATGGGGCTGGTCATTGTAATGACCCACTAAGGTTTCTTTTCTATAGGCTGCTATTTCTTGAAGTTTTGGATATTTTTTTATTTCTATACGCCATCCTTGATCTTCTGTTAAATGCCAATGAAAAGTATTCATCTTAAGTCTAGCCATTAAATCTATATATTTTTTTATAAAATCAACAGAAAAAAAATGTCGGCCAACATCTAGATGCATTCCTCTATATGTAAATTGAGGTTGATCTTTTATTCGTAAGCAAGGAATTTCATATGAATTTAAATCTGATGGTAGGGGAACTAACTGTATTAAACTTTGAACAGCATAAAAGGCACCTCTAGCATTTTTTGATTCAATGAAAATATTTTCTTCTTCAATTTTTAATTCATACCCCTCCTCATTAGGAATAGCATTATTGATCGTAAAAATAATTTTTTTTGTTCCTTTTTGTGCATCGAATTCTATTTGATAATTTTCTTCAAAATAGGTTTTAAAATAATCTGAAACTTCACTTAGTTTAGGGTCTGAAACTAAAAGAACCTTTTCATCCATGATAAAAACACCTTTATCTAATTCTTGAAACAAAGGTTCAGGAATGATTCCAATTTCTTTTTGCTGAATAGTATCTATATTACAGCTAAAAAAAAGAGGAATAATTAAATAGAGTAAAAAATTTGAATGTTTCATTTTTAGTATCTTAGATTTATAAAAATAAGAATATCAACCCAATGAGGTGTAAATACTTTTTATTATTTCTTTATTCCATGGTTTTTTTATCATGTAATAAAAAAGAATCTCCCAATATAGTCATAAAAACAGCTCCTTTAATTTCTTTTGTAGATCCTTTCATTGGAACCGGTGGACATGGGCATACCTACCCTGGAGCTTCTATGCCATTTGGCATGATGCAGTTAAGCCCAGATACTCGATTAGACGGCTGGGATGGTTGTTCTGGATATCATTATTCTGATGATGAGATTTATGGTTTTTCTCATACACATCTTAGTGGAACTGGAGTATCTGATTATGGTGATATTTTATTAATGCCAACAAATCAAGCTATTTTAAATAATGGTGCTAATGGTGAAAAAGGCTATAAATCTAAATTTTCTCATAAAAATGAAGTTGCCCAACCAGGGTATTATAAAGTTCAATTAGAAGATACCCATATAGATGTAGAATTAACGGTTTCTAAAAGAAGTGGTATTCATAAATATGAGTACCCCTCTTCAAAAAACCAAATACTAATTTTAGATTTAGAACACAGAGACCAATTGAATGGTTTTAATATTTCTATAGTCAATGATAGGGAAGTAAAAGGGTTTAGACATTCAAAAGCGTGGGCAACAGATCAGCGTTTATTTTATTATATTAGGTTTTCACATCCGATAAAAGATGCATTAAGAGATTATGAAGTAGCCCCAACAAAAGATAGTTTTGAGTTTATAAATCCAAACAATGAACCTGTTTATGTTAAAATTGGTATTTCAGCAGTAGATGAAATAGGCGCAAAACAAAATTTAGAACAAGAAATTGGAAATAAATCTTTTGAAGAGGTTAAAAAAGAAGCACAACAAACTTGGGAAAGTCAATTACATAAAATAGTAGTTGAAGACAATGACCAAACCAATAAAGTTAATTTTTATACCGCAATGTATCATAGTATGCTTGCTCCAAACCTATATCAAGATGTAGATGGTAAATATCGAGGAATGGATTTAAAGATTCATGAAACCAATGATTTTAAGTATTATACAGTTTTTTCACTATGGGATACGTATCGTGCAGCTCATCCCTTGTATACCCTTATTGAACAAAAGAGAACTAATGACTTCATCAATACATTTTTAGCAAAATTTGATGAGGGAGGTATTATGCCAATTTGGGATTTAGCAGCCAATTACACGGGTTGTATGATAGGGTATCATGCGGTGCCTGTTATTGCAGATGCCTATCTAAAAGGAATTCGTAATTATGACGAAAGTAAAGCTTTAAAAGCAATGAAACATTCTGCAACTAGAGACAAGCTAGGGCTAGATTCGTATAAAAATATTGGATTTATTCCCGTAGAAAAAGAATCAGAATCGGTTTCCAAAACACTAGAGTATGCTTATGATGACTGGACAATTGCTCAGATGGCCAATTCTATGGGTGAACAAGAAGATTATAATACTTTTATGGAGCGATCTCAAAACTATATAAATGTTTTTGATCCAACTACTAAGTTTATGAGAGGAAGGTTCAGAAATACATGGTTTGCACCCTTTGACCCTTATGAGGTAAACTTTAATTATACGGAGGCCAATTCTTGGCAATATAGTTTTTATGTCCCTCATGATATCACTGGTTTTATGAATTTATTAGGTGGAAAAGATCAATTAGAAAAACAATTAGATAACCTATTTACAGCAAATGATAAAACTTCAGGTAGAGAACAAGCAGATATTACAGGGTTAATAGGGCAATATGCTCATGGTAACGAACCTAGCCATCATATGGCCTATTTATATAATTTTGTAAATAAACCTTACAAAACCCAAGAAAAAACACGTCAGATTTTAACAGAATTATACACCAACTCACCAGATGGAATTTCTGGAAATGAAGATTGTGGTCAAATGAGTGCTTGGTATATTTTTTCTTCATTAGGTTTTTATCCTGTTACTCCTGGATCTAATCAATATATTATTGGAAGTCCTTTGTTTGATAAAGCAACCATTCATTTAGAAGATGGGAAGTTATTTACTGTAGAAGCTAAAAACAACTCTTTTGAGAATAAATACATCAAGAATGTGCAGCTTAATAACAAGGCTTATCCGTATTCTTATATTAAACACAGCGATATTGTGAATGGTGGGAATTTAGTTTTTGAAATGACAGATACTCCTACTAATTGGGGAACAAGTGATGAATTTATTCCTTCAACAGAAATTAAAGATCATAAAATAATTCCTGCACCTTTTATCAAAAAAGGAGATATTGTTTTTAAGGGTAGTACATTGGTAGAATTAGCATGTGTTGATAATGATGCTGATGTATTTTTTAGATTAGGTCTTAAAGGAGTTTATAAAAAATATACTGAACCTTTTACAGTAGACCAATTTATTAACCTTTCTGTTTATGCTCAAAATGGAAATAAAAAAAGTGCTGTTATCTCAACTGATTTTTATAAAAAAGACCCAAACCTTAAAATTCAGTTATATACAGAATATGAAAATCAATACAATGCTGGAGGAAATGATGCCCTTATTGATGGAATTTTAGGAACAGAAGATTTTAGAACAGGGACTTGGCAAGGGTATTCTGATACAGATGTCCATGCTATTGTTGATTTAGGGAAAGTAAAACAAATAAATAATGTAAAAATATCATTTTTAAGAGATCAGCGATCTTGGATATTTTTACCTAAAGATTTAAAAATAGTTACTTCTTCAGATGGGGTGAATTTCAAGAATTATAAAGATTGGAAATTTAAATCCCCTACAAATACAGACGATATAAAAATTGAAACCATTGACTTTTCTAAATCAACAAAAGCTAGGTATATAAAAGTTATGGCAAAAAATTATGGTGATGTCCCAAAATGGCATATAGGAGCCCCTTTTGACGGAAAAGCCTGGATATTTGTAGATGAAATTCAAATTAAATAGTAAAAAATGAAAAGAAGAAACTTCCTTCAAAAAGCATCGTTGTCTACTATCGGGGTTGTAGCATCAGCTTCTGTAGTTGCATGCAATGCAGACAAAGAAAAAAACAACTCTGGTAGAATTGTCAATTCAACTAGTGTGAAACCCATAGTAATCGCTACGTGGAATGTACCAAATGCAACAGCCAAAGCATGGGAGGTTTTGCATAATGGAGGAACTTCTTTAGATGCTGTAGAACAAGGGTGTAGGATAGAAGAAGCGGATGTAAAAAATTCATCTGTTGGAAAAGGAGGAGCACCAGATCGAGACGGTAATGTGACCTTAGATGCTTGCATTATGGATAAAGATGGAAATTATGGTGCAGTGATGTGTGTTCAAAACATTACACATGTAATTTCTCTAGCCAGAAAAGTTATGGAGGGAACTCCTCATGTAATTCTTGCTGGAGAAGGTGCTGAAAATTTTGGTTATGATCTAGGGTTTAAAAAAGAGAATTTATTAACTGAATCCTCAAAAAAAGCTTGGGAGAAATGGAAAGAAACCTCCGATTATAAACCTGTTATTAACATCGAAAATCATGACACTATAGGAATGCTAGCAATAGATATGAACGGAGATATTTCTGGTGCTTGCACCACAAGTGGTCTTTCCTATAAAATGGCTGGTAGAGTAGGAGATTCACCTATTATTGGTTCAGGTTTATTTATAGATAATGAAGTAGGAGGTGCCACAGCTACAGGTATGGGAGAAGAGGTGCTAAAAACAGTAGGTAGTTTTTTAATTGTTGAACTGATGCGTCAGGGAAAAACACCTCAAGAAGCTTGTGAAGAAGCAGTGAGAAGAGTGGTGAAAAAATCAGGAGATCGTTATAAAGATTTTCAAGTAGGTTTTATTGCCATTAACAAACAAGGAGAAACTGGAGCTTACTGTATTCATGAATGGTTTAGTTATAATGTTTACAAACAAGGAGAAAATAACAATTATAAATCAGCATACTATAATAAAGCTTAATTATGTCTTCAAATAAATCATACAAAAGTGCACTTATCTTTTTAACTACCTTATTTTTTCTTTGGGGCTTTATCACTGTTTTAGTTGATAGTTTAGTACCAAGATTAAAAGATGTATTTGAAATGTCATATGCCAAAACAGTATTGGTTCAGTTTGCGTTTTTTACAGCATTTTTTGTTGTCTCAGTTCCTGCAGGAGCTATCTTATCAAAGATTGGGTATAGAAAAGGAATCGTCTTAGGATTAGTAGTTATGGCTACAGGCTGTTTGCTTTTTTATCCTGCAGCAGCATACAGAAACTTTAACGTGTTTTTGGTGGGTTACTTTACCCTTGCCGGTGGTATTACAATACTTCAAGTAGCTGCCAATCCATATGTAGCATTATTAGGCTCTGAGGAAGGTGCCTCCAGTAGATTAAATCTGTCGCAGGCTTTTAATTCTTTAGGGACTACCATAGCTCCTGTTGTGGGTGCGTTATTTTTATTAAGTGACTCTGTAAAAACATCAGAAGAAATTAATGTATTATCTGTAACAGAAAAAGCAGATTATTATGCTGCAGAGGCTGCAACAGTTCAAGCCCCATTTTTAATTATAGCTTCTTTTATTGGTTTATTGGCCATTGTTTTTGCCTTTATAAAATTACCTAAAGTAATACAAGATAGCCCCAAAGGTGGTTACCTCTCTTTATTAAAAAATAAGTTAATGCTGATGGGAGCTCTGGGTATTTTTGTATATGTTGGGGCAGAAGTTGCTATTGGTAGTTTTTTAGTAAATTATTTTCACGATATGAATTTAGCAGTTCTAGTGGCTGAGAATGAAACGATGATGAATATAGCCAATACCATCGCAAGCACTTTTAATAAAACATTTTCAAACTCCGATCCTAAATCATTGCTAGGAATTTTTATTATTTTTTACTGGGGAGGGGCCATGATTGGACGTTTTGTTGGAGCCTATCTCACAAGAATAATTACCCCTGGTAAGGTATTGAGTTTTTTTGCACTGTCAGCTATTGTCATGATCACTATTTCCATTACCACAAATGGATTGGTTTCAATGTGGTCTATTTTAGCGGTAGGATTGTTTAATTCTATCATGTTTCCAACTATATTTACATTAACGTTAGAGGGTCTAGGAGAACTAAAAGCCCAAGCTTCAGGTCTACTTTGTATGGCTATTGTTGGAGGCGCCATTGTTCCGTTTGTATTTGGTAGTTTGATTGATAGTTTTGGATTTAAAACAGCCTTTATATTAACTTTGATATGTTATGGATATATAGTATACTTTGGGAGGCTTAAATCAAACTATTTTAATGAAAAGTAAGTTAATTTTGATAAAAAAAATCCCGAAATATATTTTCAGGATTTTTTATCGAATAAATAAATTATCTTTTTTGTTTAGCTTGTTGTTCCTGAGCTTGCTTCATAGCATCGTCTAAACGTTGTCTAAATTTACTCTTTTTCTTTTCAGGACGTTTTTTGTTTTCTTCAATTTGAGCATGAATCTTAGCTTCGTCAATCACATAGTTTTTAATCACTAACATAATAGTAATGGTTAGTAGATTAGAAACAAAATAGTATAAACTTAAGCTACTAGCATAGTTGTTAAAGAAAAATAACATCATAATAGGAGAGAAGTAAATCATATACTTCATCATTTTACCCATATCTGGCATTCCTTCCTGAGTAGGTGCCTGCATATTCATTTGCTGACTCTGATTCATTTTCATGTAAAAGAAAATTGCAATAGAAGCAAGTATAGGAAATAAACTTACGTGATCTCCATAAAAAGGAATCTTGAAAGGTAAGTTAAAAACGGTATCATAAGATGATAAATCATTAGCCCATAAAAAGCTTTTACCTCTTAATGCTATGTTAGAAGGAAAGAATTTAAATAAAGCAAAGAATACAGGCATTTGTAATAATGCAGGTATACACCCAGACAGCATACTCACTCCAGCTTTTCGTTGAACTGCCATAGTTTCCTGTTGACGTTTCATCGCATTTTCTTTACCTGGGTATTTTTCATTTAATGCATTTAATTCTGGACGGATTACTTTCATTTTTGCACTTGATACATACGATTTGTATACAAGTGGAGACATAATAATTCTGACTACGATGGTCATTAAAATGATGATTAGACCGTAATTACCCATAAAACCTTCAAGCATTCCAAAAATGGGAATGAATATCCATCGGTTAATTGTTCCAAAAATACCCCAACCTAAATCAGCTGTTTCGTTAAGATTTGTTCCTTCATATTTAGATAGCTTTTTATAATCAGATGGTCCATAGTACCACTTCATGTTATAATTTAATTCTCCATTTGTTAATTCTAATGGAGTTATTAAGCTATATTTTTTTGTAAATACACTATCTGTTGCTTCATCTTTAACCAAATCTTGTGAGGCAATAGCTGCATTGTTAAAAGGAGTGTCAGAAACTAAAATAGATGAGAAAAAATGTTGTTTATAAGAAACCCAATCCACATTATTTACAAGATCATTATCCTCTACACCCAAATAGTCTACCTCATTATCAGACTTATAGTAAAAATAAGAGTACATCGTATTTTCAGTGCTCAAACTTTTTTCATGACGATACCCTTTTAAGGACCAATCTAAATTAATGGTATTAGATGAATTTATTACAGTACTTAACCCTTGAGATCTTACAGCAAAGTTTACCATATAATCATCGGTCATTTCATAACGGTATTCTAGAAACTGATTTTCTGAGACTTTCAATTTCATAGAGAGAACTTGCGAAGAACCATTATTAGAAAATGTAGGTTCAAAAAATAAGTCTTTGGTATTTAAAATTCTGTTGTCTGTAGTACCAAAATTAATATTAAAGCTTGCATTATTGTCTTTAATCATGTGTAGAGGTAACGAATCATGAGTTTCATAACCTTTAATAATGGCTTCAGTAATTTGCCCTCCTTTATTGTTAATCTTTAGAAGTAATAATTCATTTTCCAGAGTAGTTGTTCCTTCCTTACCATTAATAACACTGCTTGCAAACGCACCTAGTTGGTTTTGTAAATTAGCTTGTTTTAAAGAATCACTTTCAACAGCAGGAATAGCATCTGTTGATGAGTTAGCATAGTTTTTTGAAGCTTCATTTACTTGCTCTGAGGTAGTTTTTACGTTTTGATCAATTTCTGGTTGGTTAGAACTCATCCACCAAAAAAGAATACCTCCTATTAGAATCATTCCTATAAAGGAATTAATATCAAATTTTTTTTCTTCCATATATTTTAAAATGTCAAGTTGTCATTTTTGCTCTAAAAAAAATTAAAAGCGATGACAAATGTAATAAAATGACTCCTCATAGGAGATATATCAATGTTTTAATTAATTATATCTATGTATTGCAAACAGTATTCCACTATTTAGAATGTTGAAGAGCAGCTTTTACAAAATCTACAAATAGAGGATGAGGATTTAAAACAGTACTCTTATATTCTGGGTGGTATTGAACACCAACAAACCATGGGTGGTCAGAAATTTCTATGATTTCTACCAGTTTAGTTTTTGGATTTACTCCCGTAGTTTTCATTCCTTTGGCTCTTATTTGTTCTAAATACTCATTGTTAAACTCATAACGATGTCTATGTCTTTCGCTAATCATTGTTTTATGGTAAGCTTTAAATACATTAGATCCTTCCGAAATTTCGCACTCCCAAGCTCCCAATCGCATGGTGCCACCTTTTTTTGTAACTTCCTTTTGATCTTCCATCAAACAAATTACAGGATTAGAAGTATGTTCATCCATTTCTGTAGAATTTGCTTCTGCCAAACCTAAAACATTCCTTGAGTACTCTATAACTGCCATTTGCATACCTAAGCAGATTCCAAAAAATGGAATATTTTTCTCTCTTGCATACTGAACTGCTTTAATTTTACCTTCAATACCTCGGTCTCCAAACCCAGGAGCAACTAAAATTCCATTCAGTCCCTCTAAGTGTTCAGAAACATTTCCAGGAGTTAGATCTTCAGAATGAATCCAGCGAATAGAAACTTTAGTTTCGTTTGAAGCGCTGGCATGAATTAATGCTTCATTAATAGATTTGTATGAGTCTTGTAATTCTACATATTTACCAATAAGACCAACTTCAACCGTTGATGTTGGATTTTTATATTTTTTTAAGAAATTATTCCAAACGGTTAAAATAGGTTGTTTTTCTTCACTTAATTGTAGTTTTTTGAGTACAACAGTATCTAAGCCCTCTTCAAACATTAAGTTAGGAACATCATAAATAGTAGATGCATCTAAAGATTGAATTACATCCTCTTTTTTTACATTACAAAATAGTGCTAATTTCCTTTTTATATCATCAGAAATTTCATATTCAGTTCTACAAACCAGTACATCAGGATTTACACCGCTCTGCATTAATGTTTTTACAGAATGTTGTGTAGGTTTTGTTTTAAGCTCACCAGCTGCAGCTAGATAAGGAATAAGTGTTAAATGAATCACTATTGCATTTTCTTCACCAAGTTCCCATAGTAATTGACGAACAGATTCTACATATGGCAATGATTCAATATCACCAACGGTTCCTCCAATTTCTGTTATTACAATATCATAATCACCGGTATTTCCTAATATTTGCACACGGTGTTTTATTTCGTCAGTTATGTGAGGAATTACTTGTACTGTTTTTCCTAAGAACTCTCCTTTTCTTTCTTTATCAATAACAGATTGATAAATTCTACCGGTAGTAACGTTATTTGCCTGTGATGTTGGAATATTAAGAAAACGCTCGTAATGTCCCAAATCTAGGTCTGTTTCGGCACCATCATCTGTTACATAACATTCACCATGTTCGTATGGATTCAAAGTTCCAGGGTCTATATTTATATAAGGATCTAATTTTTGAATGGTTACAGAAAATCCACGTGCTTGTAGAAGTTTTGCTAAAGATGCAGCGATGATTCCTTTTCCAAGCGAAGAAGTTACGCCTCCAGTTACGAAAACGTATTTGGTATTGTTCATGTTTTTGTTAGGTTTGAGCAAAAGTACTAACTCTTGATTTTCTCACAAACAAAAACATCAAAAAACATTTAAAAACATTTAATAAAACCAGCTAATAGGAGGGATTATAAATATTTTTAATTTTTTTAGACTTAGTATTTGTCAAAAATAAAAACAGTTGTATATTTGCGCACGCTTTTAACGAGGTGAATATCGTTAACAACAAAATAATAGTAAGAATACTTTTTTAAAAATATATACAATGCCGAAAAGAACGTTTCAGCCATCAAAAAGAAAGAGAAGAAACAAACATGGTTTCATGGAAAGAATGGCCTCTGCTAATGGTAGAAAGGTATTAGCTCGTAGAAGAGCAAAAGGAAGGAAAAAAATCTCTGTTTCATCTGAATCTAGACCAAAAAAATAATGATTAACAATTGTTAATAATATGGGTGTTGCTTTTTTAAGTAACACCTTTTTTTATACCATCTATCGAAGTATTTTTACAAAACAAAAATAACATTAAAACAGAATCATGCCCAAAAGAGAAGATTTAAAATCTATTTTAATCATCGGTTCAGGTCCAATAGTAATAGGTCAAGCTTGTGAGTTTGATTATTCAGGATCACAATCTCTAAGATCTTTAAGAGAAGATGGAATTGAAACGATATTAATTAATTCTAATCCGGCAACTATCATGACTGATCCCTCAATGGCAGATCATGTGTATTTATTGCCACTGACTACGAAGTCTATTTTAAAAGTCCTAAACGAAAATCCTCAAATAGATGCTGTGTTGCCAACTATGGGAGGTCAAACTGCACTAAATTTATGTATAGAAGCAGATGAGAAAGGAATATGGGAAGATCATGATGTGAAATTAATTGGTGTAGATATAGATGCCATTAATATTACAGAAGATCGAGAGAAGTTTAGAGAATTAATGGGTGAGATTGGGGTAGGAATGGCTCCTCAAGCCACAGCTACCTCATTTCTAAAAGGAAAAGAGATTGCTCAAGAGTTTGGTTTTCCTTTATGTATTAGAGCTTCATACACATTAGGTGGTGCTGGTGCTGCAATTGTATATGAGGAGGAAGATTTTGATAAATTATTACGAAGAGGTCTTGAAATTTCTCCTATTCATGAGGTTATGATAGACAAGGCAATGATGGGGTGGAAAGAGTATGAATTAGAATTATTAAGAGACAAGAATGACAATGTAGTTATTATTTGTTCCATAGAAAATATGGATCCAATGGGAATTCATACAGGTGATTCCATTACAGTAGCCCCGGCGATGACACTTTCTGATAAAACTTTTCAGAAAATGCGAGATATGTCTATTAAGATGATGCGAAGTATTGGTGATTTTGAAGGTGGATGTAATGTTCAGTTTGCAGTATCACCTGATGAAAAAGAGGAAATTATCGCTATAGAAATTAATCCTCGTGTTTCCCGTTCTTCTGCATTGGCCAGTAAAGCTACAGGATATCCAATTGCAAAAATAGCTACAAAATTAGCTATCGGTTATACTTTAGATGAGTTAGACAATCAAATTACGAAGTCTACATCGGCATTATTTGAACCTACATTAGATTATGTTATTGTTAAAATACCTCGTTGGAACTTTGATAAGTTTGAAGGATCAGATAGAACTCTAGGTCTTCAAATGAAAGCAGTTGGAGAGGTGATGGGTATTGGAAGATCTTTTCAAGAAGCACTTCATAAAGCAACACAATCTCTTGAAATTAAAAGAAATGGTTTAGGAGCAGACGGAAAAGGATATACAGACTATAATCAAATCATAGATAAGTTAACTAATGCTTCATGGGATCGTGTTTTTGTAATTTATGACGCCATAGCTTTAGGGATTCCTTTGAGTCAAATATATGATATCACAAAAATTGATATGTGGTATCTTAAACAGTACGAAGAGTTATTTCAACTTGAAAAAGAAATAGCTACCTATACCATAGATTCTTTAGACAAAGAGCTTTTGTTAGAAGCTAAGCAAAAAGGATATGGAGATCGCCAGATAGCTCACATGCTGGGTTGTTTAGAAAGTCAAGTCTATAAAAAAAGAGACCAACTTAACATTCAAAGAGTCTACAAATTAGTTGATACTTGTGCTGCAGAATTTACAGCCAAAACACCTTATTATTATTCTACTTTTGAGAATGCTGTTGAAACAGCTTCTGGAGAGGTATATGTTCATAATGAAAGTGTAGTTACAGATAAAAAGAAAATTGTTGTTCTTGGATCTGGGCCTAATAGGATAGGGCAAGGAATAGAGTTTGATTACTGTTGTGTTCACGGAGTTTTAGCAGCAGCAGAATGTGGTTATGAAACCATCATGATAAACTGTAATCCTGAAACTGTTTCTACAGATTTTGATACCGCCGACAAATTGTATTTTGAACCTGTCTTTTGGGAGCATATTTATGATATTATCAGACATGAAAAGCCCGAGGGAGTTATTGTTCAGTTAGGTGGTCAAACAGCTCTTAAATTAGCTGAAAAACTAACCAAATATGGAGTTAAAATAATTGGTACTAGTTTTGAATCACTAGATTTAGCAGAAGATAGAGGTAGTTTTTCTACATTATTAAAAGAAAATAATATTCCTTTTCCAGAATTTGGGGTTGCAGAATCTGCAGATCAAGCATTGGCTTTGGCAGATGAATTAGATTTTCCAATTTTAGTAAGACCTTCCTACGTTCTTGGGGGGCAAGGAATGAAAATTGTAATCAATAAAGAAGATTTAGTAGAACATGTTGTAGACTTATTACGCAAAATTCCTAACAACAAACTATTGTTAGATCATTATTTAGATGGTGCTATAGAAGCTGAAGCTGATGCCATTTGTGATGCTGATGGTAATGTATATATTATTGGTATTATGGAGCATATCGAACCCTGTGGTGTTCATTCTGGAGACTCAAACGCAACACTTCCAGCGTTCAACCTTGGTGATTTAGTAATGCAGCAAATAATTGATCATACGAACACTATAGCTACTAAATT